>Ga0307492_10000196_pt1 | contig 26489 bp, 20 predicted proteins | sample SI3LmetaG_FD_202365 | JGI IMG/M metagenome (GOLD analysis project Ga0307492, IMG submission 202365) | Sea-ice brine microbial communities from Beaufort Sea near Barrow, Alaska, United States - SI3L | ecosystem: Environmental > Aquatic > Marine > Coastal | place: USA: Alaska | collected 2017-05-06 | reverse complement strand
ATTTACGCCTGCGGCTAATAGTCCTTCTAGTGCGCTTTCATGTATAGCATCTGCACCTGGCTTAATATTCGATGTTACTTGTAAACTAGGTTCAATAAAATCAATAGATAATTGGGCATCATCTTCATCCATTTGAGTACCATACGGTAACCGTACCGCAATAAACTTATATTCATCCTCAGATTCTTGATTCAATTCATTCACTGCTAATTGCGCTAAACGGCCTAATGTACATGAATCAATGCCACCGCTAACTCCTAACACTAAACTATACAAACCTGACTCGATTAGCTTATCCTTAATGAATTGAGTTCTGCGTTGTATTTCATGTTCGACATCTATTTCAGGTAATACACGCATTTCTTCGATTACTTCAGACTTCAACATGAGCTCTTCTCTCTTATTTTCTAACTAAGCAGTATTCATTTTAAAGTGTGAACTTTAGACAATAGAAGAATCAAATAATGCGGCCGTTTGATGTTCATTATCCCAAGTTCAAGTTATATACATTAATACAAGGTATTAACTACGCTAACGAGCGTTGTTAGTGTATACGCAACTAGAATAGAAATAGCGTATAGTTACTTGAAATTTTATCGGGGGTCACTGTGTTAAATAACAAGATTACCACGCAAGTTAGTAAAACCAATCAAAAAGGCGTTACGCTTCTTGAAATGATGATTACGTTAGCAATATTAGCGATTGTGTTAACTGTTGTCGCGCCCAATATGCAGACTTTCCTAATTAAAAATAGAATTACAGCCGAAATTAATGGAGTCAGCGGGATAATTCAATATGCTCGCCATCTCGCTATTGACGAACAAACCAACGTTGTTGTGTGCCCTTCCGCAGACTTTGATGGATGTGGAACCAATTGGAATAATCCGAAAATCGTGTTTATTGATGCTAATGCAGATGGTAATAGAAGCTCAGGTGAAGACCTTTTAGTAACAACATCCAAGGCTTCTGATTCGACAAAAATCACAGGGCCAAACACGAATATTCATTTCAACGGTTCAGGCGCTGCAAGTCAATCGTTCAGTATTCAAATATGCCCAAGCAATGGCGACGAAACTTATGCTCGAGCACTTTCCGTATCTTTGCAAGGGCGTGTAAAGGTGAGCTCTGATGCAGACGACGACGGCACGCACGAAGATATGGATGGAGCCACACTAACCTGCAGCTAAACACGAATAAAGTACAGAGTAGTGAACAACGAAAATAAACCTTATAGAGTACGTTTTTGGAGTGTTCGTTTTTTATAGAAAGTAGAATTGAATAAGTTGCCCAACGTGGGGCGACATTAATACTCTGTTTTTCCACAGCAATCATAACAAACCAATAGATGGTTTATTCTCCCAACGTTTATCATATCGCTTGTGTACCAAACAATAAAATATACGTCAATCGCACCTCTAAAATAGGTTTTTTTATGCTAGATAATCGTGAGCATAATAAACATCAATGGAATGCGATAGACAATATTGTAACTGCACTGCGGGAGGCATCACTGTTAGTTCAAGAGTAGTCTAAAAGATTGATTTAAGAAGCTAGCATTACACAAAAACTGCAACAATACTGGCACTCACCTCAAGGTGAAGCGAGTGCAATAGAGGGCTACATATTAACTAGCAGGTCCAACAAAATTCGCTTGTAGCAATACTCCCATTATTGTCTAAATCCCATGCCTTGCGCCCATCGCTATAGATGAACAGTGCGCCATCACTGGCCAGTGTGCCTCCTGAGATTGGCGTTGCCTTCAAGCGAAAGGTAAGACCATTCGATGACACGTCATCTATGCTTAAATCGTACCGCTTATTTGACGCAGGCTCTGAGCTGGGTGAATGAGAAGCAAATATATTAGGAACTCCTGTATTAGCTCCACTTGCACCTGCCCCTTGGTACGAAAAGCTAGAAGCATGGTGTCTCTCCATTGCTGCCGCGAAGGCCATAAGATCAGCCTGACCGGTGCTTCTCGCGGCACCATTAATCATATTTTGATAACTAGGAAAGGCAATTGCAGTGATTATCCCTATAATCGCAACTACAATCATCAGTTCAATCAACGTAAAACCAATTTGCTTTGGTCTAAATTTCATTTATTCACGCTCCACTTCAGTCTTCCAAGTATTTTTCTGTACTCGCTCAAATTTGCCGTATATATTTCTGGCTAAACATTCAAAATCAGAACCACAAGGAACAATTTGACCATTTTCATCAGTCTCGATGACAGCGGATACACATTCTGCACCTAAACAAACAACCGGACTAACAATATTCTCTATCAATATTTTAGTATCGGGTGCGATACCCGTTTGCTTGAGCAACGCAAACCTATCGCTTGCATCCTTTTGATCATTATCATTTAGATCTTCAACCGCATTACCATCAACAAGGTTAACTAAATACGCTCTACTGTTACCTGCTGGCGGAGCACAGGCACTTGCACTAGAGCCGGCCGGAAGGTAAGTGGTAAAGAATATTTGATAATCAAGAATTAGTGGTGACGCCAACACTTTTTCTCCATTTTGAGTTAGACGAATCATCCAACCATCTTTCGATGCAAAAAGACTACTTTGAAGTGCTTTTTCTTCATCATTACCACTAGTTAATAGGTGCTCAGTTGCATCATATAGACTACTTGGACTGACTGGCGTATCCGGCAATGTAAATTTACCAAACTCATCACGAACAAATATTCCTTTGTCTTTGATCATCACAAAACTATCTTCAACGGTCGTATTCAGAGGTCCGGCTCTAAAACCAGAGCCTATAGCTACTGCAAAATAATGCTCGTCTGTTGTTGAAATTTCTGCAATATCAGGTGCGTAGTAGAAACGTTTGTGTTGTTCTGGTAAATCTCCACTTAGTTGCGCTAATAATCCGCCACTAACAAGATTGCTCGTAGATTGGCCGTTATAAATATCGAACCGAAATATCTGTCCCCCCATGTCAGCTACATACATGTGATCAGCTAAGCCATCGTTATCACGGTCAATTACGGAGATCCTTGCCGGAATGCTATATTGCATATCGGGTATTATATAATCAGCGTTATCATTACTCGCAGACCACAGCAGTTCACCTGTATTTGCATCAATAATATAAACGGCATTACCTATGGAATCAGCACTGCGATTTACTTTTGAATCTTGCTCCTCATCGTAGCCAGCGCCAACGATCATGACGTCTTTAACTGTGCCACCGTGATTTATTTTGGTAATAGTAGGTCGTGACCACGACTGGCCCATTTTTGCGTAATCCCCTTGACCGCCATCAATAGTAAATACAATTTTTGGGTCCATTTTATCAGTCACATCAACGATATAGTAGTTATTCCCACCGCGACGCATTCCAATATAAATATATTTTTTACCATTAGCCTCGCGGTAAACCATATCTCCGTCTAAACCATAAATATGATTAAATGAACTTCCGTTACGATAAAAATCGTTTAGGTTTTGCATTAATTCTTTCGGTATTATTGCAAAGTTTTCTTCACCGGTTTCAGCATCAATGGAATGCAGGAAACCATGGTTAGTTGCAACGAAAACCACGCTGTCAGTTGCACTGTAGTTCACAATAACAGGTTGAGAATGTATCGGATCGCCCATCTGCAAACGCACATCGGTTATTGAGCCGTCACCGTCATCGTCTCTAACATCGACGCCTCGCGACCATTTAAGGAGCTCCTCTCTGGCGCCAGCGGGGTCGGTATCTGCATTTAAGGCTAAATCAGCATCAGTAATATCGCTATTACTTTCAGAAACCTGATTGCTAGGAATAATGACAGAACCCGCCGCGTCAAAAAAGTATACATTTCTAACTAAATCCAAACGGCTGGCAGCCCCTCCAGATCTCACATCATTACCATCTTGGGTAGGAGACCAATACGAATGAGCGTTTTCAGAGAAAAAACCTGAACCACTGTCGACAGCGTTGACGCCATTTTGATCCAGAACTTGGTCACCACTAATTCGATATTTTTTTAGATTGCCGGGCCAATTTGTGCCTTCAGATGGCTTGAACAATGCAAAATACAATTCATCTCTGTGCGTTAAACGATTTAATTGGTTTACCGCAACACCAGGAGAAACGAAGGTTGCGTTAACATCTTTAACGTTGCGCAGAATGCTTTGAAAAGCTTGCACTAAGTCGGCACTATTGTCCGCTTGATAGAAACCTCCGCCTCCTTGCAAAGCAAGTTGATTGAGGAAGTTGTTTGCAGTGCTATTAGCTGCAAAACCAATTGTGTGAGTAACTACCCTAGCATCAATAGCTGACTCACCGGCATCGTTTATATTTTTAACCAAATCGACTCCACACTGTTCACCACCGGTACCTGAGCAACTGGTGCCTAGCAAAGTTTGTATTTCACCAACACTGTGATTACTATTGGCTTCACCATCTGATAGAAGGACAATGTGATTGTTTACCTGACACTGCAGATCTGTCACAGGGGAAATATAATTAGCACCTGTAGGTATATATTCCTGCATGCAATCGTAGTCACTTAAATTATTTTCGGAACAGCCCGCGGGACGTACCGAGTCATCACCGATATAAGACGCACGATGACTTACTCTTGTGCTGCGCCTAACATTGCTGCTAACAGAGTCCTCACCACGTTTTCTGCCGTAATAAACAGGGCTACCAGCAAAATACTGCGACGCTTCATACAAGGTGTCAACAATCGGTGTATAGCCATTTGCTGTTAGTTCGTCCACCTTACTCATAATATGTTGACGAACCGTTGCTGATGTACCCGGTGTTGCGTTACCTTCAAATTCAACGACTAATCTAGGTGCGCCTGATGGCTTGCCTCTATGGCTATAACCACCTCGACGAGCATTAGTAAAATTGGACATGATGAACATCATTTTGTTGCCGTTTGTCCAGCCCGACCGGTTTACAGTAGTTTGAACTATGCTGGCAATAGACGGACTTTTGTAATCTTGGTCTTTGTACCATGATTCAATATCGCTCCAGATAACGGGTGCCGTTTTACTTTTATTGCGCTGCATGTAACGGTAATAAGGACTAAAATCATTCGGGTGATCCTCATTAACCCCCTGAATAATCATGGATGCCCCGCCGGAAGTCCCGTTTTGATAAGCGGTAAATTCAAGATAGGCATCTAAAATAGTGGCATTATTAGGAATATTTACATTAGCAAAGCGCAAACCAATATAGGCATTAGAATCCCGATTAAAAGTAAGTTCCGTCCTTGTACTGTCATAGCCATCTGGCCTTTCTTCCGCATTCTCGGCTTGTGAATTAATTTGATATATCAAGCGCTCACGCATACAGCCTGTTGCTGTAGTTTCGTCATAAGTGACGATTAATTGAGGGGTAATACCATTCCCTGATTCCAAAGATGAGGCTTGACGAGCACTTGACGTCGATACACTTGTGCCTTCTATAATCAAATTTAGACTATTACCACCGCACCAATCACCTCGATTAATAACTTCTTGTAGCACTGCGCTAATATCTGGAGACAACACACTTTCACTGGACAACGGAAAGTTATTATCGCTATTCCAGATGACCTCTGCGCTTGTTGTTGAACGGTTTGAAATATCACTAGCTACACTTGCAAACGTAGTTGAATCACCAACAGCCTCGGCTTTAAATGATAAAGTGGCATCTGACGTATTAAGTGTACTCGAGGTAAAGCGTACTCGAGCACTGGTAATCACCGCTCCTCTCGGAATTCGCAAACGTTGATATCTTAGACCCGTTAATACCGTGTCTGTGCCTTTCGTTAATTCAATCTGATGAGAAGAAATAGTAACGCTATTGACTATTTCATAAGCATCATCAGTACCTAAGGTAATTGGAATAACAATCTCAGGAGTGACAGGTGAGTCTATTCCGCGTATTGGAAATAAAATAGGTCCGCCGTAATCTGAAAATCGCATCAAACCCGCATTTATATTTGTTGCTGAACCCAATGCTGTTTTGAGCGCATTTTGGACCCTAAGCATTCTAGTCTCATCTGTATCATCTTTTGCGCCCATAGAGCCAGAGGTATCCATAATAAACAACACATTAGGGTTATAAGTATTTGATGTGCCCCCTGTTCCTAAGTATATCTCGAGGTCGTCTCCCATAGCGCTCATACTGATCAAAATAGTAAATAAGAAGGCGCTAACTGAACTTGTAATTCTCTTGATTGACATACCTAATACCTTAATTCGATGCTGGTGCAAAAACAGCTGCACTCATTGTATTTGCGACGGCGTAATTGCTTCCCGCTGTTTGTCCACAGCCCCTGACCATGAAAATATGGCAGCTAATATTGCTGCCCCCGATAACATTACTTGATCCTCTGCATGCCTCTTCTCGGATAAAAACACTTTTAGACCAGCTAGTTGTTGTCGGGTTACTTCTGAAATCTCCTTGGCTTGTATGCATCATTCCTCGCGTTAATCCATCATTGGTGATGAAACGATTAATGTGGCCATTATCAAAACAACTTAGTTCATCATTGAGTAAATCTAAGGCATTTAATTGCCTTGCTTCAGAAAGTGGATCTGATTTAAGCGGATCCGATAATAATGATTCGTCTTCTGACTCATAAACCACACCTGCCAGAGCAGCCTCAGCCGCATCAAAAGCGGATGACTTGCGTTCCAATGATGCAGCCATTTTGGTTTGTAATATGCCACTAGAAACCGAGGCAACACCTAGAATGGTTAATGACATCAGCACCAATAGTGCGAACACCATAACAACCCCTTGCTGATTTTTCATACATTACTCCTTACAAAATTTTTCATATTTCTCAACGTTATTGTTGTTTCGAACGATTTATAGAGGCCATTATCACTAGGGGTATAATTTGCCTCATTGAGTAGTCTAAAAGATGGCCTATTCTCAACGGTAATGTCACTGTCAGCGCGCACGACAATAGCGATACGGAATGCAACAATCGTTTTACCATTATTAATGGCATTTTGGATGCCATCGGCAGTGATGAAACGAGTAGGAATTGCTGACCCTAACGTGGACGCAGCGTCAGTAATACCATAGGTTACTTGAAAATTAGCCACATCGTCTAAAATGGTAATTGCGTTATGGCTATTATGCCCTTCAGCAACTTTTTGTCCGCGTAAATAGCGGCCATCAAAACCCCTGCATTTTAACTTGTTGTCATCAACGAAATACTCGTTAACTACATAAAATTCTTCATCGTTTTCATAACCCAGAGCATACCCTCTGCAATCCATATTACTTTGCAAGCTAACGACTAAGCTATCGTTGCCGCCGCTAGTTCCTTGGCTCGCACCTAAGGTCGTCCTGACGGCAAACTCATTGGGCAATATCACGGGGTGATTGCGCACAAAGTTGTTTTCGTTGACAACATCAACATCAATATTTAATTTTGGATTCATTTGATCATATAAACCAACCATCAACATCTCACCTCGCAAACGATTGATAATAAAACGTCCACTTTCTTGGGTGGAAGCCATTGCTCTATTTAATTTTTCGGTCACCGAGTTGCTAACCATTATTTGAATCACAGCACCTGAAATAACTAGACCTAGAGCCATGGAAATCATTATTTCGACTAGAGTGAATCCTTTTTGCTTGCCTTTGTGGTTGCTTTTATTGATACACAGACTCATAGAGCTACCTCAACTACAACGCAATCATTGTTATCTGAATCGGCCACATTACATGCGCTATTCAGGACTCGTTCACTACTTTGCCAGCTGCGCACGGGCCAACTGACTATGACTTCGTGAATAGAACCGGCGGTGCATAAGTCCGTATCACCTATATCTTTATCTGTGCATGTCAGACTTATTTGTGCGTTAGGATTACTGCGAACAACAGCACAGGACATTTGATAGCCATCGAACTCAGCTAATTCAGCAGCATTACAATCCCCAGTTTGGCAATTAGCGATAGAAGATGGGTGTGCTGTGCAATGACAATCATACGGGCTCGCGCCGTCTATCGAGCACGTTAAGTTAGCAAAGTTGTATATGTCTTCATTGAAATAAGTATTATCAACCACGAAGCCGTCTGCGACATCCGATGGCATCGCATTTGCGCTTAAACGTTCGCTAAATTGCTGTGCTACAAAAACAGCTTGAGTGCGATTCAATGCATCAGCATTGGAGAACGAACCGACAAATTGGAGTGATGCAACTCCCAGTAACCCAATTGATAGGATAAAAAGAGTGACCAATACTTCGACCATACCCAGCCCATTTTGAGAGAGCGTTGATTTCCTTGCCAATCGACTAGTAATTTTATTCGGCTTCATAGTTATTCAAAGACAGCTTTTCCATATCATCAGCTTACATGAGATGGTGACTTAGATGGTTATCGTGAATAATTCTAACGTATTAAATAAGTATCGAAACTGAACTGAGGTAGGTTTGTAGCGAGGGGAATAACGCTAAGCTATGTATTTATTATGCTTAGCGTCAATTTATTAGTTATATTTTGTTTTATATTTGTTTTATACGTAGCTCTTTTGGCACGGCGAATTCAATTGTCTCTTCGCGTCCAGGACGCTCAAATGAATTCACAGCCCCCCAACTCAGCAGTTTATCAACAACTCCTTCAACCAAAATCTCTGGGGCAGAAGCTCCTGCAGTGACGCCAATATGATTTACATTTGTTAACCACTCTTTTTGAATACACTCTGCATCCGCTATCAAATAGGCTTTTGCACCAATTTTCTCGGCTAATTCTCTTAGCCTATTTGAGTTTGAGCTATTTTGTGCACCGACTACCAATAGGATGTCACAATCACTAGCCAGTTCTCTTACCGAATCTTGCCTGTTTTGCGTTGCATAACAGATATCATCTTTACGAGGACCATCAATCTTTGGAAATTTTTGACGCAAGGCATCAATAACATCCGCGGTGTCGTCTACAGATAGCGTGGTTTGACTGCAATAATAAAGTGAGTCTGGGTTATTGACGACCAGACTTGCGACATCGTCAATTGACTCAACTAAATATATACCACCATCAGGGTTGTTATATTGTCCCATTGTCCCTTCAACTTCTGGGTGTCCTTGATGTCCAATCAAAACGCACTCAGTGCCTTTTTTGCTGGCACGCACTACTTCCATATGCACCTTTGTTACCAATGGACAAGTTGCATCAAACACCTTCAGACCACGTTCTGTGGCTTCTGCACGCACTGCTTGCGAGACACCATGCGCAGAAAAAACAACAATAGTATCGTCGGGGACTTCTATAAGTTCATCAACAAAAACAGCTCCTCGCTTTTTCAATCCATCAACCACGAATTTATTATGGACAACTTCATGACGCACATAAATAGGCGGACCAAACATTTCTAGAGCACGTTCTACTATCGTTATAGCACGATCGACTCCTGCGCAAAAACCTCTTGGATTGGCTAGATGGATCTCCATTTTATTTCGCTCCTATATCTCTAACTTCTATAATTTCAACATCAAAAGTGACGTTCTGGCCTGCGAGGGGGTGATTAAAATCAACCGTAACTGACTGTCCCGCAATACTTCGAATAACACCAGGTAATTCAGAACCATCGGGTTGCGCAAAAGCAATTATCATACCTTCTTCTACAGGTGTGTCCGCATTAAACTTGGTGCGGTCTACATAATATATATTGTCAGGATTGGGCATACCAAACGCATCGTCAGCGTTTAATAAGAACGACTTCCTATCTCCTGCAGCCAGTCCGCGCAAACAATCTTCAAAATTTTTGGTAAGACTGCCATCACCCATTACCATTTTTGCGGGTTTGTTATTGACCCTAGTACTATCAGCGGCAGAACCGTCTGAAAGTTTTAAGTCGAAATGTAAAATAACTTCACAGTTATCTCCAATGACCAAGGTATTATTTGTCAACTTCATTTGCCTCTTTGTTAATAAACATATCAATTATAAGTAAAATCGCACCTATAAAGATCGCAGAATCGGCAATGTTAAATGCAGGCCAGTGTGAAGTGCCATAGTATAAATCAAGAAAATCGATTACATAACCATGCAGTATGCGATCATAAACGTTACCTAATGCTCCACCCAAAATGAATGAAAACGCAACCGGTAGCAAGACTTGCTGTCGGGTGGTACTTTTTAACCACCACAATATTAAGCCACTAACACCTAATGCAATTGCACTCAGGAAATATCGCTGCCAGCCTCCAGCATCATAAAGGATACTGAATGCCGCGCCATAGTTGTGCACGTATGTAAAATTAAAAAATGGAACTATTTCGATGGACTCATACAACTCCATAGAGCTGACAACCGCCTGTTTAGTCCACTGATCCAAGATAACTGCGATAACCGAAATCCAGATAAATCGCATTCCCGTATTCTTAAAAAGATTAAGCATATTCGCGCACTTCCCCATCACCATCAACATTGTCAATACATCTGTTACAGAGTTCAGGATGTTTAGGATCGTTGCCTACTTCTGGCTTATGGTGCCAGCAGCGTGCGCACTTCTCACCGTCAGCGACCATCACATCAATGAATACATCTGAATCATTCAATGCAATCGCCGTGTCCGTTTTTTCACTCAGGCTTTTCACTTCGGCCTGCGAGGTAATTAGCACAAAACGCAACTCGTCTTTCAATTTCGCGAGTAAGCTAGCTTTTTCTGCATTCACATAAACAATCACTCTGGCTTCAAGTGAACCACCAATCGTTTTTTCGTTACGCGCTTTTTCTAGTGCACTGTTCACTTCAGTTTTCATTTTCATGATGGTTTGCCAGAAATCATTATCCAGCGAATTTGTTGCCGTGGCATCAACCGCTGGTAATCCATTATACCAAGCGCCTGTAAACACAAATTCATCTCTTTCACCTGGAAGTGCTTCCCAAACCTCTTGTGCAGTGAAGCTCATTACAGGTGCCATCCAACGAACCAATGCTTCAGCAATATGATATAAAGCAGTTTGGCATGAACGTCTTGCTAGCCCGTCAGACTTTGCTGTGTATTGCCTGTCTTTAATGATATCAAGATAGAAACTTCCCATTTCAATAGAACAAAATTGCATCAATGTTTGACATACTACTAAGGTGTCGTATTGCTCGTAGCTTTCAAGTATTTGCTTTTGCACTGCAGATGCCCGTAATACAGCCCATTGATCCAATGCGACCATTTCATCAAAAGGCACGATATCTCTACTAGGCTCAAAGCCATTTAGGTTAGCGAGTAAGAACCGACATGTATTGCGAATTCGACGATAAGCGTCAGCAGAACGTTTCAAAATTTCATCTGAAACGGTCATTTCACCGCGGTAATCGGTTGAACCAGCCCATAACCGCAGAATATCAGCGCCAAGTTTGTTGGTCACTTCTTGAGGTGCAACAACATTGCCCAACGACTTTGACATTTTCTTACCGTTAGCGTCAACCGTAAAACCATGAGTTAGTACTTCTTTGTAAGGGGCTTGGCCATGCATGGCAGTAGAAGAAATTAGTGAAGACATAAACCAACCACGATGTTGATCTGAGCCCTCTAGGTATAAATCGGCGCTGGCTGGAATGTCATCGCGCTTGTCTACAACAAAATAATGCGTAACACCAGAGTCAAACCATACATCGAGGGTATCAGTGACTTTCTGATATTTATCTGCGTCTGCGCCAATGAGACTTTCTGCGTCCATATCCCACCAAGCTTGAATACCTTTTTGCTGAACGGCAGTTGCTACCTTTTCGATAATTTGCGCTGTTTGTGGGTGCAATTCGTTAGTTTCTTCATGCACGAATAATGCAATTGGCACACCCCAGGTACGCTGACGTGAAATACACCAATCAGGGCGCCCTTCAACCATGCTTTTGATGCGTTCCTCGCCCCAACCTGGGATCCATTTAGTTTTACTAATTTGCTCAATTGACTGTTCACGTAAACCATTTTTATCCATGCTGATAAACCACTGAGGGGTCGCTCGAAAGATAATCGGCGATTTATGACGCCAGCAGTGTGGGTAACTATGCACATATTTAACTTGCAAGGCTAAAGCGCCCTTCTCAGCTAATGCATCAGCAATGGGTTGATTAGCCTTAAACACATGTAAGCCAGCAAATAACGGCGTATTTTCCAGATAAACCCCATTGCCGCCGACGGGGTTATAAACGTCGAGATCGTATTGTTTGCCCACATTAAAATCGTCGACTCCGTGAGCTGGCGCAGTATGCACACAACCGGTGCCGGCCTCAGTTGTAACGTGGTCGCCTAAAATCAATGGCACTTGAATAGGGTTTAGAGGATGGTTAACGACTAAATTCTCAAGCTCTGCACCGGCACATGAGCCGATAATATTAAACTCAGTAATACCATAACGTTGCATGCAGGTTTCAACCAATTCAGCCGCTATAACGTAACTTTCTTTACCATTTTCAAGCGTCACTTCAACCAGTTCGTAGATTAGCTCAGGGTGTAAACTGATAGCGCGGTTTGCAGGAATAGTCCATGGTGTTGTTGTCCAAATGACAACCGATGATTTATTTTGTTGTAAGAGTTCAGGAGCAATACCAAAAGCATTTGCAAACTCAACATGCTCCGTAATTTCAAATTTCACATCAATTGCCGGAGATTCCTTGTCTTGATATTCAACTTCAGCTTCAGCCAATGCAGAACCGCAATCCGTACACCAATGGACTGGCTTAAATCCTTTTTCCAAATGTCCTGACTCTACAATTTTACCAAATGCTCTGATAATATTAGCTTCAGAGGAGAAATCCATGGTTTTGTATGGATTCTGCCAATCACCTAGCACACCTAAACGAATGAAATCTTTGCGTTGACCATCAATCTGACGCTCAGCATAGGCTCTGCATTTTTCACGAAACTCAGCGACAGTGACCTTTTTACCCGGCTTACCTACTTTCTTTTCCACCATCAGCTCGATAGGTAAACCATGACAGTCCCACCCCGGAACATATGGAGAGTCAAAGTCTGATAAGGTTTTTGACTTAACGATGATGTCTTTTAAAATTTTATTAACAGCATGACCTATGTGAATATCACCATTCGCATAGGGAGGGCCGTCGTGCAATATAAACGTTTTTTTACCAGCTTTAGCACTTCTGATCCGCTCATACAGTTTTTTCTCTGTCCACTGTTTCAGCATCTGCGGCTCGCGATTCGCCAAATTACCACGCATTGGAAACGCCGTTTCAGGCAAATTTAGCGTCGGTTTATAATCAGTCATATCTGGTTTTCCACTTCTATAATTGTGTTTTTATAAATTTAATACTGACTTTAATACTACAAGCCTTTAAATATTGAATATCTCTCGTGCCGCTCGGGCGTCACATTTTATTTGTTGATGTAGTTCTTCAAAATTTTCGAATTTTTTTTCATCTCTAAGCTTTTGTTTAATAACAACTTCTATATAGGTACCATATAGGTCTTGCTTAAAATCAAATATATGAACTTCTAGTTGCGATCTGGTACCGTTAACCGTTGGCCTATTGCCGATATTAGCGACGCCATTAAAATGTTGTTTAGCAATGATAACTTCAACGGCAAAAACGCCGCTAATAGGTGACTTACACCTTTTGAGCAATACATTAGCCGTAGGAAAACCGATGGTTCTGCCCTTTTTATCTCCGTGATTTACCCGGCCATTAATCGTAAACTCGCGCCCTAGCATTTCCTTTGCCAATTCAAAATCGCTGTTTGACAACGCCCTGCGAATTTCCGTCGAACTTATACGGCAATCAGCTAATTTAAAACTTTGTGTACTGACCACTTCAAACTGCAATGACAAGCCAGCTTCGACTAATGAATCAAAGTTTCCCTTGCGTTGATACCCAAATCGAAAGTCATCGCCCACGACCAAGAATTTAACACCTAATTGCTTTACCAATAAATCTTGAGTAAAGCTTTCAGCACTCATTTCGGCAAAAGTAGAATTAAATCGAACGCAAATCAGGCGGTCAATACCTAAAGCTTTAAACTGTTCATATTTATCTCGGAAACGCGACAACCTGGCAGGGGCAAGCTGCGGAGCAAACACTTCTTCAGGTTGTGGCTCAAAAATCATCACCGTTGAGGCCAAACCTAGTGTTTTGGCTTTCTCAACTAAATTAACAAGCACAGCCTTATGACCTAAATGAACGCCGTCAAACTTACCGATAGTTAACACGCAACGTTGATGCTGTTGTCGTAAATTGTGTAAGCCTCGAATTAACTGCAAACCACCTTGCCTTTTGATGTTCGAATTATGCATTCTTCGCGGTTCTTAATAAAAACCGAGAGCAATACACAAAAATTAAATGAATGTAATCGTTTAAGGCTAAAGATTATAAACGACACCTGAGTGAATACCAATGATTATAAGGAGACCAGCTCAATTTTTTAGGCCGATTTTTGGATTTTTAAATGCCTTGGTCGAATTCCGACCAACATTAAGCTGACTGCAAACACAGCAAGGCCTAATATGACGAGTTCAATTAGCATGTAAATGCGCTCTGCTAAGACAGCAGACTCCCAAGAAAAGTTAACGTTGAACATATAAATTGATATACCCATGCAAATTGACGCTAGCGCCACCTTAATAATAAAATGAAGGGTCTCGCTACTCAATTTATACACACCCTGCCTATGCAAACGCTGATATAGAAGCACTGCGTTTAACGTGCCCGACATAGCAGTAGCAATAGCCAGACCTACATAGCCAAAAGGGATTGCAAAAATGAGGTTGAACAACATGTTAGTGGCCATTGTAATAATGCCGTACTTTACCGGTGTTCTGGTGTCCTGACGAGAATAGAAAGCGGGGGCTAGTATTTTAACTAACATGAAGCTTAATAAGCCACTTCCATAGGCAATTAAGCTGTAAGACGCCATCTGCGCGTCAACAACCGAAAATTCCCCGCGTTGAAAAATAACCATTAGAAGAGGAAAAGCCAACAGAACAAGTGCCGTCGCTGCAGGTATGCCAAGTAAACAAATAATTTTGAACGCCCAATCCAAATTATTTTTAAAGCCTTGATCATCCTTACCAACATGGTTTCGTGAAAGTGCAGGCAATATAACTGTTGCAATGGCGATACCAAATAAGCCCAGTGGGAACTCCAATAAGCGGTCACTGTAATACAGCCAACTAATTGAACCGGTCATTAAGAAGCTCGCAATTAGTGTATCCAGAAGTAAGTTAATTTGACTGACCGATACGCCAAACAGCGCAGGAATCATCAATGTCCTTACCTTGGTTACATTAGGGTCACGCCACCCCCACTTTGGCTTTACAAGAAGACCCGCGCGAAATAAAAAAGGTAATTGAAATAAGAGCTGCACCATACCACCGATAAAAACGCCCCAAGCTAGCGCAAAAGCGGGCTGCTCTAACTTTTCAGCAAATAACCACGCACAAGCAATAATGCTGAGGTTAAGCAATACCGGTGTAAAGGCAGCCACAGCAAATTTATTCAACGTATTTAACACCGCCCCTGCAAATCCGGTCAGCGATATAAAGAAAATATAAGGGAATGTAATTTTAAGCATGCTGGAGGCTAGTTCAAAATTAGCCCCATCTGGTTCATCATTTAAATAGTCGATGAACCATCCTGTGCCAAACAGCGCAGCAAGCAAAGGAGATAGCAACACACCTGCAATGGCTGTTACGAAAACAATGGCACCCAGTGTACCCGACACCTTGGCAACGAAGTCCTCTAATTCAGCGTCATTTTGATGCGACTTTACCTCCGTCAGGACCGGAACAAATGCTTGAGCAAATGCGCCTTCGGCGAAAAGTCGGCGTAAAAAATTAGGGATTTTGTTAGCGAAAAAGAAAACATCAGCTGAGGCACCAGCCCCCATTATGTTGGCTACAACGACATCTCGTACTAAGCCAAGCACTCTCGATATTAACGTCATTGAGCTGACGACAATTCCTGATTTTAACATCGACGCAGTTTCACCTTAAATTTATCACTATTGATAGCCAACAGTCCTTAATCCATTTATAATCGCATTAATTCCCTTATGCTCGCAATAACTGATTGTTCATTGCACAGATAACAGACGGTTTTACCCAAAAAAAAAAGTAAAATCTGTAGCATTGGGACCTGAACTAGTTATTTGCGTTATTTTTTGCTTTTAGCCGTCAATTTTATTGACAGCAGTATTTAAAAACCGGATAATCCGCAACCTCAATTTTGACATGAATTTATTTAGGAGTTTCACCTTGGCTAACATTAAGTCTGCGAAGAAACGTGCAATCCAATCTGAGAAGCGTCGCCAGCATAATGCAAGCCGTCGCTCCATGACCCGTACGTGCATCAAAAAAGTACTTGCCGCTATCACATCTGGCGACAAAGCAGCCGCACAAGCAGCGTTTACAGCGGCAGTTCCTGTTTTAGACCGCATGGCAACTAAAGGGCTTATTCACAAGAATAAAGCTGCTCGTCATAAAAGTCGTTTAAACACGCAAATTAACGCGCTTTAAGAGAGTTTTCTTATAAGCCGATTTATGGTTCTAGTGTGAGAATAGTAGAATTCTAAAGAAGTTACAAAAAACGCCAGTTAGGCGTTTTTTTTTGCGCAAAATAAATAAAACCAGATCCAACTTATGAATATTTAATGGGCAAGCGCTGAACGACCACTCGTTTGATTTACAAGGAATGTGCACCATTCAACGAAATATAACGTATATTCGTTAGCACCGCGGGTAACTGTCCTGAGGTATATAGTATGAACGTTGTAATATAGTGGTCAGCTCAAAATAATAATAATAAACGTGAATGCGCCGCGTTAGTTAGCGTAGTGTAATATAAATTAAGACTCTGGAGTAAACCTGATTGTTTAAGTTCTTATTTCTAATACCTGTTGTTCTTTGCCTTTTGTGGCTTGCCTATTTACGCTTTGAGGGTCATACATTGTCCCAAGGTAAACAAGGTTTTATCTATATTATTGTCATTTCTGGAACCATCCTAGCCGCTTTTTCGACTATGATTTTCTTATTATAAGACATAAAAAAACCCCATAACTTACAATAGGTCATGGGGTTTAATTTAACCTTCACTCTACTTTATCCAACAAGACCAAATAGAGTAAGTTAGCAAAACATTATCGTTTAATGACTTCAATATCAGCCTTGCTCTTCAGCGCATCAATAAAATTTGCGTAAGCATTTCTACTTTGATTACTTGCCAAGCCTTGTCGAGCAGCAAGTAGGTCTTCTTCTTTAACTTCAGCTGCAGATTGGACTGAATCTAGGATAACTAAACCGACATTACCCGAACTCAACTTAACAACTGACGCATTTTGCTGTGCGACCGGCGATAACTTAAAAATAGCATTGTTCATTTCAATAGGAACTGCGCCACCAAAACGAGGAATATTGTCAACTTTTTTGAGCTCTAACGACTTTGCAACCAACAAGCTATCGATAGACTCACCGGCAAATATTTTAGTTTTAAGACCTTCAGCCCAATCAACTGCCGCTTGTTGAGTTTTTCTAGCAGTAAGTTGATTCACTATGCCAGCGTTAACTTCTTCAAGTGCTAATGTGCGTTGAGGTTTATGATCAATTGCTCTAACGACCATAAGTTTCTCGTCCGTTATTAGAAGAACATCACTATTTAATCCGTTTTCAACTAGCTCAGCACTAAACGCAACGTTTTCCACTTGCGGATAATTAACCGATGCGGGGTAATTAGTTTTCTCGAAAAATGCAGTATCAATAATAGGTCTGTTGGTAATTTCAGAAACTCGCTTCAAACTATCCGGTTGTTCAAATGCTGCACTAGCCACTTGCTCTTGAAGGCCAAAGAAACTCTCCATCGCTTTGTCTTTCAACAGTAATTGAGTTAGTTCTTCTTGAACTTCAGTAAAAGGAGTTGTCACTATCGGCGATAATTCGGTTAGCTTAATAATATGGTAGCCAAACTCGGTTTGCACCAACTTGCTAATATCACCGACCTCATTTAACGCAAAGGCTGCATCTTCGAATGACTCACTCCAATCACCTTTATTAATGAAATCGAGATCACCACCTACTTCAGCACTTACTATGTCAGTAGACCGTTGTGATGCAATCTCCGCAAAATCAGCACCGGGCAGATTGACCTCTGCCAATACTTCTTGTGCGGTAGCTTTAGACGTTGCTTCATCATCGCCATACTCAATCAAAATATGTGAAACTCGGCGCTCTTCTGGTATCTGGTAAGCCGTAATATTTTCCTGATAGTTAACAAGAACCTCATCTTCGGTGACACTTTCGTTAGCAATGAGATCAGCGACAGAAAGTGATACATAGGACAGCTTCACTTGCTCTTGAGTATCAAAGTCACTCAAATTCGATTCATAGTATTGCAGGACTTCTTCGTCGGTCACAGTAACATCAGATGCAAAATCAACAGCACTCACTTCAAGTGTTCTCGCTGTTCTAGTTTGCTGTTGCAGACGCACTACTGCGGATACTTCATCATCAAGACTGAAGCTTGTCCCGTTAATCACATTGCTTAATTGTTCAGTTGTCATTTGCTTACGCAGATAATCTCTGAAGCTTGCTGGTGTGAAGTTCTGTCTTGCAATAACAGCCTGAAAAGTGTCGTTATCGAACTGACCTGCAATTTTAAATGCATCAATACCAAAAATAGTCTGTTTGATCTGCTCTATGCTAACTCGCAAACCAATTTCGGTTGCTTGTTGCTCAACCAGCTTGTCTGAAATTAATTGGTCTAAAACCTGAGTTTTAAAGTTTTCCAAATAGGTTTCATTCGCAAACGCAGCTGCGACCGACTCACCAAATTGAGCTTCCATTCTAGCTCTTTGATTTTGGTATGCGGATTCAACTTCATTTACCGTAATTTCTTCACCGTTTACTGTCGCTGCTGCCTGAGTTGATGAAGAACCTAAGTAGCTTCCAACACCGGTAACTGCGAAACTAACAATTATTAAGCCAACTATCGTCATGGCTAAAGGACCTTGAGAGCCCTCTCTAATTCTTTCTAACATGAGTTAAAACAACCTTTTAATACTGATTTTTATGTTGCAATCAAACGAGTGACTGCGCCGCTTAATTCGCTCTTTTATGCTGGGTATTATACCCGTTGCGTAACGCTTGCGCGACTATTAAGGTTTTTTTACACAATATAAACAAAAAAGGCGATGGAATTGCCATCGCCTTTTTAAACTAAAACTAAAAATGCTAGTTAACTGCGTCTTTCAATGCTTTGCCAGCTTTGAATGAAGGCACTTTAGCAGCAGCAATCTGGATAGTCTCACCAGTTTGTGGGTTACGACCGCTGCGTGCAGCACGTTCACGAACTGAGAATGTACCGAAACCGACAAGTGCTACTTGATCGCCATCTTTAAGAGCAGAAGTAACTGCGTCAGTGAAAGCATCTAATGCACGACCTGCAGCAGCTTTAGAAATGTCTGCGCTAGCAGCAATTGTATCGATTAGTTGAGACTTGTTCACAATATGACCCCTTTATTTTTTATTATATTGCTTAATGCAAAATTATATTGTCTAAAAGTTGTAACAAGCTTGGAGTAGAACTTCAAGCAATGATTAACAATTTTTTAACTTCATAGTAAATCGCTGGCTATCCCTTTCCTGACAAGGCATTAAGCGAGTACGGACATAAAGGTAGCATAACTTACAGACTTTTAAAGCTCTAATATTTAAAAAACTGAAAAAACTGCGTTTTTATTTGAAAAATCGCCTACTTTTCAACCAGCAGGCATCTTTTCAGCGTATTTCTAATAAGCTAGGACGAAAATTCTACCGCTTCAACAGGTCTCTCCAGCGCAATATTCAACACTTCGTCTATCCATTGAACAGGATGAATATTGAGATCCCCAATCACATTCTTAGGTATCTCTTCTAAATCTCGCTCATTATCTTTAGGTATTATGACCGTTTTTATACCGCCGCGATGCGCCGCTAATAACTTCTCTTTTAAACCACCAATGGCTAATACTTCTCCTCTTAGTGTGATTTCACCCGTCATTGCAACATCACATTTTACCGGATTACCCGTTAATGATGATACTAATGCGGTACACATACCGATACCAGCACTTGGACCATCTTTTGGTGTAGCTCCTTCAGGAACATGGACATGAATATCGCGTTTTTCGTGAAAATCATTGTTAATCCGCAACTTATCAGCCCTAGAACGAACAACAGTTAATGCCGTTTTAATCGACTCCTGCATAACATCACCCAAAGAACCAGTAAATGTCGTCTTACCTTTACCGGGCACAGAGGTAGCTTCAATTGTAAGAAGATCTCCTCCCACTTGAGTCCATGCTAAACCAGTTACTTGACCAACTTGATTATTCTTGTCGGCTTTACCGTAATCACAGCGTTGAACACCTAAGTATTCTTTTAAGTTGTCTTGGTTGACGACAACTTTTTTGGTGCCTTTAGTCAATAAAATATGCTTTACAGCTTTTCTACAAATTTTTGATATTTCTCTTTCAAGATTTCTTACACCCGCTTCTCGCGTGTAGTAGCGGATGATACCGATAATTGCGGAATCTTCTATTGACAGTTCTTTGTCTTTCAAACCATTGCGCGAAATTTGCTTGCTTATTAAATGGCGAACCGCGATGTTTAATTTTTCGTCTTCTGTGTAGCCAGACAAACGAATAACTTCCATTCGGTCTAACAAAGGATCTGGAATATTCATACTATTTGATGTCGCCACAAACATGACATCGGAAAGGTCATAATCGACTTCTAAATAGTGATCACTAAACTTTGAGTTTTGCTCAGGATCAAGCACCTCAAGTAGCGCTGAAGACGGGTCTCCACGCATATCAGAGGACATCTTGTCTATCTCGTCCAACAAAAACAATGGGTTCTTAACCCCAACTTTCGACATCTTTTGAATTAGCTTACCCGGCAATGAACCAATGTATGTGCGGCGATGACCTCGAATTTCAGCTTCATCTCGCATACCACCTAAAGCCATTCTTACATATTCTCTGCCTGTCGCTCTCGCAATAGATTGACCCAATGACGTTTTACCAACACCAGGAGGACCGACCAAACATAAAATCGGACCTTTAAGTTTTTTAACGCGTTGCTGCACCGCTAAATACTCTAGAATACGTTCCTTCACTTTTTCTAGGCCGTAGTGGTCGTTATCCAAAACCTCTTCAGCTTTAGCCAGGTCTTTTTTCACCGTACTACGCTTATACCATGGCACCGATGTCAACCATTCGATATAACTTCTAACGACGGTTGCTTCGGCTGACATCGGAGACATCATTTTCAATTTGTTTAATTCAGCGTCAGCCTTCTCTTTTGCTTCTTTAGGCATTTTCGCTTCGATAATCTTTTTAGCTAACACCTCAAATTCATCTGGCGCTTCATCCATCTCGCCTAATTCTTTTTGAATCGCTTTCATTTGCTCATTTAGATAATACTCACGCTGACTTTTTTCCATCTGCTTTTTAACGCGAGTTCTTATTTTTTTCTCAACCTGTAATAAATCAATTTCACCTTCCATGAGCGCCATTAAGTACTCTAAACGTTCCACAATCTGGTTCATTTCAAGTACTTTTTGTTTCTCAGCCAATTTCAATGGCATATGAGCAGCCATCGTGTCGGCCAATCTTGCCGCGTCTTCGATACCATTTAATGACGTTAGCACTTCAGGTGGAATTTTTTTGTTCAGCTTTACATACCCTTCGAATTGCGAAACAGCAGACCGGATTAATACTTCCTGCTCAGCTTCGTCTAATGTATCCGCAGCTATCGAATGGATCTCTCCAGTAAAGAATGGTTCAAGAGCAATGTACTTCTCAATTTGGCCACGAACATTCCCTTCTACCAGCACTTTAACAGTCCCATCAGGCAATTTAAGTAGCTGCAGAATAGTAGCTACAGTTCCAACCGTATAAATATCGTCGACTGCTGGCTCATCAATACCAGCGTCTTTTTGTGCGACTAAAAATATTTGCTTGTCATTATCCATTGCTGATTGTAAACATTGGATAGATTTTTCCCGTCCTACAAAGAGCGGGATAACCATATGCGGGTATACAACCACATCGCGCAATGCCAATATTGGCATTGTTCTGAGATTATTGAGCTCAGTTGTCATAGTTCTCTCTTGTTTTTACACTTGCTTGTTTATATGGGGTCTGGCCGGCAAAGTTCAAACCAAAATTCAAAAAAAACTGAAAATTAACGAAAAAAAAAGCTGAGAAGTCAGTCCTTATGGTTCTGCCAGCTCAGCTTTTATGGTCCTCAATGCAGATTTTTACTCTGAAACTGCCTTTTTTTTCTGTTCATTATCGTAAATCAGTAGTGGTTTAGACTCGCCTTTTATGACGGCCTCATCTATTACGACCTTACTTACTTTTGGCATAGACGGCAATTCGTACATCGTATCTAGCAAAACAGCTTCAACTATAGAACGTAGACCGCGAGCACCCGTCTTGCGATTCATCGCTTTAGTTGCAATTGCATGCAGCGCATCATCTCGAAACTCGAGTTCGGTGTCTTCTAAAGCGAATAACGCACCATACTGCTTGGTTATGGCGTTCTTAGGCTCTTTCAATATCTGAATAAGCGCTTCTTCATTTAATTCTTCAAGACTAGCAACAACCGGTAATCGCCCAATAAATTCAGGAATAAGACCGTATTTAACTAAATCTTGTGGCTCAACTTCTTTGAACAACTGGCTAACAGCTTTTTTGTCTGCAGAGGACTTCACTTCAGCACCAAAACCAATACCAGCACCTTTCGATACTCGTTGTTCAATTACTTTATCCAAGCCAGAGAAGGCACCACCACAAATGAATAGAATCTTAGAAGTATCGACTTGTAAAAACTCTTGTTGTGGATGTTTTCTGCCACCTTGTGGCGGAACGGAAGCAATAGTACCTTCAATAAGTTTCAACAATGCTTGCTGAACACCTTCACCAGAAACATCTCTAGTAATTGAAGGGTTGTCAGACTTTCGCGAAATTTTGTCTATTTCATCAATATAAACAATACCACGTTGCGCTTTTTCAGGATCGTAGTCACACTTCTGCAGCAATTTTTGGATGATATTTTCAACATCTTCGCCTACATAACCCGCTTCCGTTAGAGTTGTCGCGTCGGCCATTGTGAAAGGTACATCTAATAAACGTGCTAAGGTCTCCGCAAGCAGGGTTTTACCACTGCCTGTTGGACCAATCAGAAGAATATTACTTTTACCTAATTCAACGCCTTCATGAACATCATTATTACGCAACCTTTTGTAGTGGTTATAAACCGCTACCGCTAATACTTTCTTAGCATGCTCTTGGCCTATCACGTAATCGTTTAGGTGTTTGTGGATATCGCTTGGAGTCGGTAAAGCATCATTTTTTTGCTTTGGTGAAATTTCTTTAATTTCTTCCCGAATAATATCGTTGCACAACTCAACACATTCATCACATATAAATACGCTGGGGCCCGCAATTAACTTTCGAACTTCATGTTGGCTTTTACCACAAAACGAGCAATACAGTAGTTTGCTGTCGCCGTCTTTATCATGGTCATCACTCATAAAATTTGCCTTTTCGTTCGTACCCTAAATTGGGTCTTTATTATGGCTCGCAAAATGCGAAGAAGTGCGAGCCACTACTACTCAATAACTTAATATGGCGATTAATCTGCTTTTTTCAATACGTCTGCACGATTTGTCATTACTGCATCAACTAAACCGTAGTCGACTGAATCTTGCGCACTTAAAAAGTTATCACGGTCGGTGTCTTTTGCCACTTTCTCATAATCTTGACCAGTGTGTTGGGCCATCAGTCTATTCATCTTCTCTTTAATAGACAGGATTTCTTTCGCATGTATTTCAAAGTCAGATGCCTGCCCTTGGAATCCACCTAATGGTTGATGGATCATAACACGTGCGTTCGGCAAACAATAACGCTTTCCTTTTGCACCGGCAGAAAGCAAAAATGCCCCCATACTAGCTGCCTGGCCTATACATACAGTACTAACATCTGGCTTTATGAAATTCATTGTATCATATATTGCCATACCCGCTGTCACTGACCCGCCAGGTGAATTAATGTATAAGAAAATATCTTTTTCAGGGTTTTCTGCTTCCAAAAATAGCATTTGAGCAACAATTAAGTTCGCCATATGATCTTCAACCTGACCCACCATAAAAATGACATTCTCTTTTAATAGGCGTGAGTAGATGTCATAAGAGCGCTCACCACGAGGAGTTTGCTCTATTACCATAGGTACTAATGCGCTTTGTGGTTCTGTTATTATATTTGTCATATTTCTCTTCATAAAAAAAATGCCCGGAACGTCCGAGCATTTAATCAGTTGATAACCTGTTAAGTCAATTGTTGAAGCACAATTTAGGCGCTTTTATTCATGATTTCGTCAAAAGCTTTTTTAACTTCTTTTACTTTTGCTTTGTCAAGAATTACTTCAATTGCTTGCTCTTCTAATGCAAGGTTTTGCATTTGTTGCTTTAACTCGGTATTTGACTGGTAATACTCGACCACTTCTTGCGGGTCTTCGTATGCAGACGCTGCAGTCTCAATTAATTGAGTCACTTTAGCTTCATCCGCCTCTAGTTTATTGTCTTTTATCACTTCGCCAAGTAACAAACCAATGCTTACGCGACGCTTCGCGTTCTCTTGGAACAAGTCTGCTGGTAACTCAGGAACATCACCACCTTTGCCTTGCTGTTCAAAACGTTGCTTTGCTTGCTTACGTAATGCATCAATCTCTTGATCGACAAGTGCTTTTGGTAAAACTAGTTGATTATTTTCTAATAAACCAGCGATTACGTTTTCTTTTACGGTTGCTTTCAATGTTTGGTCTAGTTCACGCTGCATATTTTTCTTAACTTCAGCTTTGAGCGCTTCAACACCGCCTTCTTCTACGCCAAATAACTTAGAAAATTCGTCATCTACTTTTGGTAGGTCTAAACCTTCAACCTTCGTTACTGTAATAGCAAAAGAGGCATTTTTACCTTTCAACGCTTCAGCATGATAGTCATCAGGGAAAGTAACTTCTGAAACAACTTCATCACCTGTTTTAGCGCCTACTAATGGCTTTTCAAAACCAGGGATCATACGACTTTTACCAAGTTCTAATGGGAAGTCTTCAGCTTTACCGCCGTCAAACTCTTCACCATCAATGGTGCCAATAAAGTTAATTGTTACTTTGTCGTCTTTCTTGGCTTTACGCTTTACTTCTTTCCACGATGCGTGCTGTGTTTGCAACGTTTTCATCATGGTGTCTAAGTCTTTGTCAGTAATTTCAACTACCGGCTTCTCAACCTTGATTTTATCAAGGCCAGTGACTTTTACTTCTGGATAAACTTCAAAAGTAGCAACAAATTCTAATTCTTGACCATCAACGTCTTTCGTTAATTCAAAAGTAGGCATGCCGGCTGGTGTGATTTTTTCTTTCATTACTGCTTCGTAGAAGTGGCGCTGCATAACATCACCAGCAACTTCTTGACGAACTGCCTGACCGAAACGCTTCTTAATAACGCTTACTGGAACTTTACCTGGGCGAAAGCCGTTAATACGTTGTGTTTTTGCTAATTGTTGTAAACGTCCTTTAACAGCGGTATCTACAGCATCTGCAGAAACGGTAATAGTAAGACGGCGTTCTAAACCTTGAGTCGTCTCGACTGACACTTGCATTGTTCTACCTCAACTTGCGCTTCTGTGCGCTTTACATGGTTCAACACGCTAATATGACAAATGCCATGGTGTTGCAGAATGTGACCTAGTCAAACTAACTCACATGAGTTTAAAATTGGACGCGGAATTATACAGAGACGGCACCTCAGAGTCGAGTGATTACGGGTAATAAATGTAAATTAATTGCTGTGTGCTCGCCATGACTACGAAAATAGGGTGATTATTTGGTCGAAAGCGCTGATTGACTTAAAACGCGGGGTTATATTCAGAAAATACTCTGAGCTCCGTCTTTAACAACAAGAAGCTTTGGGTCCACCTTTGGGTTCATCTTTGGGTTATTGGAGACTCAGATTTGAATTCTGATATCACCCCCAAACCGAGCGCAAAGAGAAAAGCAACAGGACAGCGATTTTAAAATTTGGGGATTTAAAATATCCAGCCAATGACGCTTTGAATTGTTGAATTCTTAAATTTTTGGATTGTTGAGTTGTTGAATTCTTGGATTGCTGGATTCTTAAATTCTTGGATTGCTGAATTGCTGGATTTTTATATAGTACTAGCTGGTCTATCACTAATAAATAGTGCAGCCGTTTACCAAAAAGATGGTCGGTGAGATAGGATTCGAACCTACGACCCCCTGGACCCAAACCAGGTGCGCTACCAAGCTGCGCCACTCACCGACATTTTACTTTTTTTATGTGCCTAGCACATAAGATGGTGCGGAAGGAGAGACTTGAACTCTCACGCCGTGAAGCACTGGAACCTAAATCCAGCGTGTCTACCAATTCCACCACTCCCGCGTAACTTTGCCCTGTCAAGGGATGCTCTAAATATGATATTAGTCATTAACTAGAACCGACGAACTTTGCAAAAAAAG
>Ga0307492_10000195_pt1 | contig 26635 bp, 22 predicted proteins | sample SI3LmetaG_FD_202365 | JGI IMG/M metagenome (GOLD analysis project Ga0307492, IMG submission 202365) | Sea-ice brine microbial communities from Beaufort Sea near Barrow, Alaska, United States - SI3L | ecosystem: Environmental > Aquatic > Marine > Coastal | place: USA: Alaska | collected 2017-05-06 | reverse complement strand
ATGGCGTGGTGTGCATCATACGCTGGCTTACAACATTATGAATGGAGGTGCTTATTCCTGATAATACAACGGTCTGCGCTGAGCCACCGGTTGGATCGACGGTGGTGACCGTGTCGCCATTTTGGGTACCCGCACCATAAATATTAATGGTGTCCGCCCCTACAAAAGTGGAGGTTGCTGAAGTGCTGCCACCATAGATATTGACGGTATCTGACGTATCTGTAGTAGAACTATCAAGGTCAATGGCCCCTAAAATAGTAGAGCCAGCCAGAACATTTAACGTTATACCGTCACCCGCTAATATGGCATTAGGGCCTGAGATTGTGCCACTGTTGTTGAGGACACTATTAGAGGCCTGATAATCTATGGCTGCGCCTGTACCCACAATAATAGAGCCGGTGTTCGTTAGGCCGCCATTAACCGTTGAGTCATTACTTACATATATGCCCGTGCCACTAGCCACATTAATGGTGCCTGAGTTAGTTATGCCGCCAGTAATGGTTGAGTCATCAACATATATGCCATCATTATCAGCATTAATGGTGCCTGAATTGTTTATGCCGCCAGTAATCGTTGAGCTATCAACCCGTATGGCCTCATCATCAGTATTAATAGTGCCTGAATTAGTTATGCCGCCAGTAATACTATTGCCGGCGCGCAGGTAAATACCATAAGTATCGCCATTAATCGTACCTGAATTTATTATGCCATCTCCAACAACACTATTTCCAATGTCCATACCGTACTCACCAGCATTAATGGTGCCTGAGTTAGTTATGCTGCCATTAATTGTTGAATTACGAGCCAAAATACCGAAGCTGTCGGCATTAATGGTGCCTGAGTTAGTTATGCCGCCAGTAATTGTTGCGCTATTTCTAACCTCTATACCTGTAACAGCATTAATGGTGCCTGAATTAGTTATGTCGCCAGTAATTGCTGAGTTACCAACATATATGCCTGTATCAGCATTAGCATTAATGGTGCCTGAGTTTGTTATGCTGCCATCAATTGTTGAGGTATCAACATATATGCTGTAATCAGCATTAATGGTGCCTGAGTTTGTTATGTCGCCAGTAATTGTTGAGTTATTACGTACATATATGCCTGTAACAGCAGTAATGGTGCCTGAATTTGTTATGCCGCCAGTAATTGTTGAGCTATCAACCTCTATGCCTATATCAGAATCAGAAGTAATGGTGCCTGAGTTTGTTATGCCGCCATTAATCGTTGAGCCATCAACCTCTATGCCTATAACAGAATCAGAAGTAATGGTGCCTGAGTTAATAATATTACCCGTGGTGACGTTATCTACTAATATTGAAGTGCCACTAGTGTTAATGCTGCCTGTACTTGTAATAAGGACACTTTCACCCGCCTCTAACTTACACTGGTCTGTTGAAGCTGCAGAGATAGTTGTTGATGTGGCGGTACATGAGTCTGCCCTGGCCTGTGTTGTGAGCAAAGGCGCCGTGGCTAGAGTGGCACAAGCCAATGCAATCGCCATGCTTAGGCGTGTTTTTCCAGGTGCAATAATTTTAGCTGTTGATGGCGAAGTCATTATAGAAACAGTCCGAGTATTAATAATAAGACAGGATAGTAGCATAATAAAAAATAAATGCATTAATAATAAGACAGGATGGAAGCATAATAAAAGATAGGTGCATTGCATAAACACAAAAAACGCTATCATTTTTGATAAATAAAGCACTGTAACGTTATATCTCAATTCTAACGACTGCAACTTGCAGTATTAAATAGCAAGGCCTGAGCCAGCTAGTGGGGGGCGAGATTTATAATTCTAGATTATAGTAGTACCTGCCCTCACGCATAAAAGTGAAATTTGGAAAAAAGTACAAAACTCATGTAGCTTATCTCTACATAAATTATCCTTTAATCAAAAAATCTTCAGGTCATAGTTAATATGTCGAGTAATTCTAAAGTAGAAATAGCATACCCAAAACAGCCGTTACCCTTAAGTAAAGCAGAAGACCTTCTGCAAGATGCTATAAGACAATTCTCTGGCTCAATAGTACAGGCTAGAAATGGCGTTAAACCTGAATCAAAACCTCTACCAGAAAACATAGCTATTAAAGCTGCTGCTGGGATTGGTAAAACATCAGCTGTCATTTCGGAGCTTTGTGTTGGTCAGGTCCAGTATCAAAAAGCGGTACATGTTGAATACTACGTGCCTAGCCACAATCTGTCTTCACAGGTAGTGGAGGACCTTAATATTGAGTATAAAATACATGCTGAGCGTATTGCTGAAAAGGAGAGACCAAGTATTAATGTCTCCATATTAAAAGGAAGGCGACAGTCAGATGATAATGGTAATCCACTCTGTAATAAATCTGAGCAGGTTAATGAGCTAAGTACCCTCGGTTACCCTGTCTCATCAAGGCTATGCAAGAGCGAGCAAGTGGCGTGCGAATACTATTCAACTTGTGGATACCAGAAACAGTTTGTTGCACAGAATGTTAACACTAAAGGTATTACACTACCTGCTGTTACTGTTATGACGCGTAACCAACTGTTCTTAGAGCGTCATTCTTTCTTGCCTAAGCCAGACTTTGTTGTAATAGATGAATCATTTTATCAAACAGGGCTTGAAGAGATTAAAATAGGAATAGAAGTTATCAGCCTGATCACCTCGGATGGCGAGCCTAGTAATGTTCTGAAAGCATTAAGACTGTTCATTCTGGATAAACAGCCACTGCTAAAGTCTTTTCGTGATTTGAATGTAACGAAAGAAGACATACTTGAAGAAGCTAAGCTTCATAGCTTTAAAGGGCTGGGCAGTATTACACCCAATCAAGCTGTAGAAGAGCAAAACACACACCTCAAAGATGCACCTAAATATCTTAAATTTGATTTTGTTTTAACGACTCTTGCTGAAGAGCTGGAAACAAGTGAGCGTGAAGACAGTTATTTTCTCAGTGTAGATAAAGACAATAAAGGTAACATCGTATTAACCTTCATGAAACGAAAAGAGATGAATATCCCTGAAGGTGTTCCCATTTTGTTTATTGATGCAGATTTAAACGAAGAAGTAATCAAAGCCTTTAGAACTGACACTAAGGTAATTGATATTCCTGTAGAGCGAAAAGCAATGGTTCATCAATTTGACCAAACTTTAAGTGAATACTCTAGGAAAAACAACCCCGAGGTGATAAATCAGATTTATTCATTCCTCACATTATTCAAGGATGACGATAAAACCTTGATAGTTACCACCAAGAAGCTACGTAAAGAATTGACTGGAGAAGATGACGAACAATCTAGTAAAACTGGACGATATGGAAATGCTTCAATTAATCACTATGGTAACTTACGAGGATTAAATGAGTTTAGTAGCTTTAAAACCGTAGTCGTTTTAGATAGGAGTCAACCTAACAATAAAAGTCTAGAGCAGGCAGCTAAAGCGCTGTGGTTTGATAAAGCAACTATTACTGATTTAACGGATACAAATTACCCTAGGCATCAGCAGGGTTTACGAATGAAAGATGAGTCTGAACGGCATGAAATGGTTAGTTATCACCCAGATAAACACGTCCAGATTCTTTTAGAGATTAACCGCGAAGCTGAGATTACTCAGGCGATAGATAGATTACGTCTACTTCGTGGTAGTGAGGATAGGCATGTGTTCATAGCTACCTCCATACCTGTTGATGTGACGATTGATTATTACTGGGATTGGAAGCTTTTTAACAGGGTTCTTAAGTTGTTGGATAAGAGCGTAGTTCTTCCATTGCATCCAGAGCACTTTCTTAAAGTATTTCCAAATGAAACTGTTAAAACAATTAGGGGTGCAGAAGACTTTCTAAGAAAACTGAAAACCACGCTACCTCTAATAAATATACTTATTAGTAACTACGTGGTATTCAAATTTACGCACAGTGAGTCTAGAAATTCAGCTCAAGTTTTGGTAGCAAGCTCTGTTAAGAATCATAAAGAAGCGATAGAGAGATTAATAGGGGTAGAAGTAACGTCAGTAGAGCTTGTGGAGTAAATAAGTCTAGTATCTAAGGATATTAGATAAGTATTCGCTTATCGTTATCGCTTGATACAGCTGAGATTGAGATTAAAGAAGGTGATTAGTTTGGTAGGCATTAAAGGGTGTGTACCAATCTCCATACATATACATTGATATTTTGGTTATCTGTAACAGCTCATACTCAACCTGACCCTATTCGACCTAAAGTGGGTAACTATATCCATTAACCTATTGTTATTCGATTGAGTCTTTTGATTTGTAGCTGATTAATAATACTCACACAAGCCTGAAACAAGCTCTCCCCATGCACCTTGATAGAAGAATGGTTTCTGGTCACCATCCACCCACTCATTAATCGCCAAATGGTCAATCGTATAGTTTGGATTGTAGATTGTAATAGCTGAATAGCTGTTGCCTTCACTTTTTGAATAGTTATATACCGTAGGTGGTATCCCGCTCATGTTGTTAACAAAGCCGCTACCTGACATGATTCCAGTCAAGCGCTTTACCGTGAATTCTTTGCCCAACTCTTTCATGGCAGTATTGTTAGATGACGAAAGCGTTCCATCGTCTATGAGCTTTACGGAGTCAAGTACTTTGCATTTAAAATCATTAGCAGCAACAGATGTGCAGGTGAATAATAAAGATATTACTAGAAGTGTATTCAGTCTTTTCATTGTCATTTTACCTTCAGGTATTGTTTAGTTACCATAAGTCAGTAATGTATTATTTCAATGGGTAATCTTATATTTATCAACCATAACTAGCAAAGCTATTATTGATAGCCTTAGACTTAATTTCTTCATTATCGTGAGTGTAGCGTAATGTGGTTGATATATCTCGATGACCTGCTAAAGATTGAATCGTTTTAAGGTCTTCGCCATTCTCATGAAGCGTAGAGCAAAATGTGTGACGTAGACTATGAAATACAATCTTCTCATTGTAACGGTCATCATATTGTTGAATATCAGCTTGTTCTAACACCTTTAACCAGCACTTGTATTCTGTGTATGCTCGATAGGGTGAGACTATTCCCCTAAAGATTAGGTGCTCTTTGATATTAATATCTGCGGTGTTGGTTAATAACCGTAACCTGTAAAGCTCATCTTTGAGTTTTGGAATTAGCTTCATGGATTTAGAGTCACCATTCTTACTTCGTAAAACAAAGACAGTTCCATTATCCCAATCTATATCTTTCCAACGTAAACCCTTTAGCTCGCCTTTACGGCCACCTGTTGTAATAGCCATTAATACAAAAGCATACATGGATTTCCATCTAGATAACTTGCTTGCTTCAATTACTCTAGCTTGTTCATCAATGGTAAGGCTTCGTCTTCTACCTTTGCTTTCAGGCTCACCTGTTACTAGTCGAGTTGGGTTAATGATTTTCATTGGGAGTGGCGTTTTAATGCCTCTAGCATTTACCCGTTTAGGTTTGATTGCATAAACGAATACACTGGATAGATTAGCTTTATATCGGTTACTTGTTTGAGGTGCTTTAGGTTTTGTATCATTAATACCTGTACCAGAGATTAACTTTTCAATACCATTTGATACTTCTATTGAAGTGAAGTCCTCTATTGGAATGTCACCATAGTTATCACTCCACCATTGAAGGTTATGAGCAACAGCATAATCTGACTTGTCAGTTTGATTAATATACCATTGCATATAGTTATCTATCAGCATGGATATAGTGGTCGAAACACCCTTGTTAAGTACGTCTAAGCCAGCCATGAAGGGGCGGTGAAGGACTTTAGGTTGAAGTAATGGGTGAATGCTATCCAATAATATTTGAGGCGGGTAGGGAGGCATGGCTTTCTCGCCATCAAGTAAGTTATTGAGGCTGAGGTTAAGTTCTTCTCCAAGCTTGATAGCTTCGGATTCAGATGGAAATGTTTTGTTGATTGAACCATTGATATGGTATGAACGGAATTGAACTTTGAATCTTTTGTTGGGGAGTGTGGCAATAGAGTAAGACATGTTAAATCTCCAGTTCTGCACTCGGCTTGCACCTGATGCATGAGTTGATAATGATGTTTAGTTCATTTCAACTAACTTGAGACTTGTAAGTTCTTGTTCCGATTCTACTATTTAGAATAGTATAATGGGGTGAATGATGGGGCTCGAACCCACGACAACCGGAATCACAATCCGGGACTCTACCAACTGAGCTACACTCACCACTGTTAACAAGTAATAACATATATGAAAGCAATGATTTTAATGTTAATAACGTTAAGCCGAGCATTGTACCGCCTTTATTTTTTTGGTCAAGGAAAATAATATTTACACAATGTAAAGGTGGCTAGCGACTGCCTTATCCTGCCTTGTAGTACAAAGCTCTGTTTAAAAGTTGACGCTAATTTAATTCCAGATCAATTTTCTTTTCATCAAGATCTACCCTCATAACTTTGACTTCTACCTTGTCACCGAGGCGATAAACTTTACGACTGTGTTCACCCATTAAACGGTGAGCAGCAGCATCAAATTGGTAATAATCATTTTTTAGCGAGGTGACGTGCACCAGTCCTTCAATATAGAGTTCACTCAATTCTACAAAAAGACCGAAGCCGGTTACACCGCTAATGATCCCTTGAAACACCTCGCCGACACGTTCCTGCATGAACTCACACTTTAACCAGTCACTGACGTCTCGGGTTGCTTCGTCAGCACGACGTGAAGCCATAGAGCAATGCTCTCCAAGCTTGAGCATTTCATCGTGTGGAGAAGGCCACGTAGACTTCTTTTTACCTGAAATAATATGGCGAATAGCGCGATGAACCTGTAAATCAGGGTAGCGACGAATAGGTGATGTGAAGTGAGCATAGGCTTCAAGTGATAAGCCAAAATGGCCTGCATTATCAGGGCTGTAGACGGCTTGTTTAAGACTACGAAGCATAACTGTTTGAATCAAGTGGGCATCTGGACGCTGGTGAGCATTTTTGAGCAATATCGCGTAGTGGAGTGGTTCAGGTTCGTCGCCACCTCCTAGTGATAAGCCTAACTCACCAAGAAATTCACGAAGATTAGCCAGCTTTTCTTCTGCAGGTGTTTCGTGAACTCGAAACAATGCGGGTATTTGGTGTTTCAGTATAAACTGTGCTGCAGAAACATTAGCAGCGACCATAAATTCTTCAATTAAGCGATGAGCATCATTTCGCCCACGTGGTTCTATGGTTTTAAGTTTACGATTTTCATCAAAAATGAATTGCGTTTCCGTCATTTCAAAATCAATTGCCCCACGTTGCTCTCTTGCATTCAACATCACTTTGAACAAATCATACATGGTTTCTAAGCCAGGTAATACGGCGTCATATTCTTTACGTAATGCTTTATCATTATCTACTAATATAGCTGCGACTTTATTATAAGTTAATCGCGCTTTAGAATTCATCACTGCTTGATGGAATTGATGTGATTCAAGTTTACCCTCGGCATTGACCACCATTTCGCATACCATACATAAACGATCAACCTCTGGATTTAATGAGCACAAACCATTTGATAATGCTTCAGGTAACATTGGAATAACTTGGCTTGGAAAATACACAGATGTAGCTCGCTCTTGTGCATCTTTATCTAAGGGACTTTTTGATTCTACATAAGAGGAAACATCGGCTATGGCTACCCATAAACGCCATGCTCCCGATTTTAATTTTTCTGCGTGCACCGCATCATCAAAGTCACGGGCATCTTCACCGTCAATAGTGAGCAGTGGAAGACCACGTAGATCTAGTCGTCCTTTAATTTCTGCTTGTGGAATTTCACTGCCAAAGGATTCAGCTTGTTTAAGCGCCTCTACCGACCAGGTATGTGGTAAATCAAAGGCACGAAGAGCGATGTCAATTTCCATACCCGGCGCCATATGATCACCAAGTACATTGACAATTTTACCTAATGGCGAGCGATGTTTGTTGGGGTGTTCAGTAATTTCAATTTCTACAATTTGACCTGCTTTTGCATCCATTAAACTTTCTGGCGGGATCAATATATCTTGGCTGATCCGGCGATTATTAGGGATTAGGTAATAAAGCCCAGCATCAAAAATTAAACGGCCAACAATTAGGGGATTGCCTCGTTCCAGCACTTCGACAATCTGGCCTTCTCTGCGACCGCGACGATCTTCACCGCTTATCCTGGCAATGGCGTGGTCGCCATGCAGAACAACATGCATTTCGCGATCATTTAAGAAGAGGTCATCACCACCCTCATCTGGAATAAGAAAGCCGAAACCATCTGGATGTCCCATAACACGTCCTGTGACAAGGTTCATCTTTGAGACGATGCCATAGGCATTTTTGCGATTACGCAATACTTGGCCATCACGTTCCATTGCACGCAGGCGTCGGCGTAAAGCTTCCGTTTGTTCTTCTCCTTTAAGACCTAGCAGTTTTGTAATAGCACGGCGCGATAAAGGGCGATCATTTTGTTTTAAAATCTCTAAAATAAATTCGCGACTAGGAATAGGGTTATCATAGTTTTCTGCTTCGCGCTTAGAGTGTGGATCTTGTGTTTTTTCTTTTTTTTCTTTTGTCATTGACAGTGAATTTCTCAATCGGTATTGTGGCCGCTCGTTATTATTGCGAGCTGGCGGGATTGTTAGACAGGCTAGCTTCAATTGCTAGTGGTTGGAAATTTGTAAGTTTAAAACTCGCTTCCAGTACCAGCTTTAAGAAGACTATATAATTGTCTACAAGTACGTCTATTCTATAGGCTTTACCATAATTAGCTACTATTTTCCCATAGACTTTGCTGATAATACCCAACAATCATCAAAAAAATGGAATTCGGCCTGATTTTTGCTTGTACATATGTGGAAGTTTATACCCTTTGAAACTTTGACTATGCAAAGCAGCAAACTATGAGTGTTATATCTCAATTGATGTGGAAAATATTGCCGCTAGGCCGGCAAATTTAAACAATTAATTTTCCCAGTACCATCTATAAACAGGTATTATTGAATAAATATATATTGACGCGTTTCTGATTAACGTAGATATGACGCTAAAATCAACGTTGTCTAAGAGCTCGAACTAAATTTAATCGCACAGAAACTAGAGAAGGTCACTATGGCTACACTTATTGATTCTATTGATGAACGCACAAAACTGGCTGGAACCAATCACCTAGAGGTGCTGTTATTCAGCCTAGGTACTAACGATAGTACTGGCAGAAATGAAGTCTTCGGCATCAATGTCTTTAAAGTACGCGAAGTAATGAATATACCTGAGATAACCACTGCGCCTGAAATGCCTGAGGGTGTAGAGGGTTTTGTGAGTCTTCGTGGTGACATGGTACCTATCATAAATTTACAAAAGTTCTGTAGTCTGGTGTCAAATGATGTGCCAAACATACTGATGATCACTGAATACAATACACATGTTCAAGGATTCTTAGTGAACTCGGTTGATACTATTCAGCGCTTAAACTGGGAGCAAGTTAAAGCGCCACCTCCGTTACTTTCTAATCGTCTTGGCGGACTAGTGACTGCAGTATCAGAATTACCAGATAAACGTCTTGTCATGATTATGGATGTTGAAAAAGTATTAGCTGATGCCGGTGGATTCTATGATGATATCCTTTTTGATGGGATCGAAAAGTTAGATACTGATAAGCAACACACTATTTTATTTGCGGATGATTCTAATATCGCTCGCAAGCAAATAACCAAGGCTCTTGACCATATGGGTGTTAAACATATTGGATGTATAAACGGTGCTGAGGCATGGAAATTACTCAACACAATGGCTGATAAATGTGAAGCAGAGAACCGCGATATTATCACTGAAATTCAACTTGTATTGACGGATGTCGAGATGCCAGAAATGGATGGTTATGTGTTAACCCAAAAAATAAAAGCCGATCCACGATTTCATAAGTTGCCAGTCATTATGCACTCATCACTCACAGCGACAGCCAATATTGATATGGGCAAGGGAGTGGGAGCGGATGCTTATGTACCCAAATTTGAGCCTAGACAATTAGCGTCAACATTAGAGCGTTTTTTTGCTGCATTGTAAGCCAGGCAATTATATAAAGTTATAAGCCTTACTGACTCAATAAAGTGATTATTATGCTGAGTAATATTGAAGCAGTTGAGGCCAATCTAATACTATACGGGGAGATTAATTGATTTGCTCCTAAAGGACTATTAATCTCTCAACAATGAAAAATATAAATGATTACAGCATTGCATTAATAAATGGACTGGCTGACATCACTCGCCATCATGATCCAAAGATGCTTGATGAAAGTGTATTAAAAACAATCAATGATCTGTTTGTGGTGGATACATTACACCTGTTCCGTTTGCATGTACTTGATGGCAAGAAGGGTTTACGTCTAGTATCTTCTATTGATCAAACAGGAATTATTGCAACTGAAGAAAATCTGCCACTTAAAACTTTTTCAACAAAATTAATGTCCACCTTATCTGTGGTTGTTGAAACAAAAAAAAATGAACTACTTCTAAATGATAAACAAACAGTTTGTGACGTTATCTATCCTATATTAAATGCCGATAATAACGTTTTTTCACTGCTAGTTTATCGATGCTCCAACAGTCCTTCATCCACGGAACAAAAAATGATAGGTGGTATTTTGGATGTGTATTCAAATTATTTTTCCTTGCTTGAAAAAACACAGCGTGACAAATTAACTGGATTATTTAATCGTGAAACGCTCGACACCGAAATAACAAAAGTGCTGTTAAAAGCTACAATTGAATCATCGTCTAAAACAAAGGAAAATGAAAAACGTTACTCAAATGATTTGAGTACCTGGTTAGGCTTGATTGATATTGATCACTTTAAATCTATTAATGATACTTATGGTCATTTGTATGGTGATGAAGTTCTTATTTTAGTAGCACGGTTGATGATGAATAGTGGTGTTCGAGAAGATGATTTGGTTTTTCGATATGGCGGCGAAGAATTTGTGGTGATGTTAAAAGCTGTGGATGAGGAGCATGCGATGGTAGCTTTTGATCGTCTTCGTCAAAATATCCATAAACACGAATTCCCTCAAGTCGAGAATGTAGCTATTAGTATTGGTGTTGTGCAGGTGTTAGACCAACAATCTGCAACAGATGTTATTGGCATGGCTGATTATGCCTTGTATTACGCAAAAGATAATGGTCGAAATCAGTTAGGGTCATATAAAACATTATTAGAGCAAGGAAAAATTAGCGTGACTGAACACGTCGAAAATAGTGCCGCTAACAATTTCATTGATAAAGTGATTTTTTGAGGGAGATGAAATGAATATTCGCCGTTATAGTATGATTGATCGAGTGATAATGGAGGCTGATAAGGCATTAACAACGTTAATTGGCAAGCCTGAAACTACTGCGCGCCCAGCACCAGACGTGGATTTGAAGGAGCATAACCTAACACAGCGAGAACAACAAAAATCACGTCGATTAATGAGAGTTAATCACGCTGGGGAGGTTTCAGCACAAGCCTTATATCAAGGTCAAGCATTGACAGCTAACTTGCCCAAAGTTCGGACGGCCATGCATCAAGCAGCATTGGAAGAAAATGACCATCTTGTATGGTGTCAGCAACGAATGGATTATTTGGGGGGCCATGCTAGTGTATTTAATCCACTGTGGTATGCAGGTTCCTTTCTATTGGGGGCCGTCGCTGGTCAGATAGGTGATAAATGGAGTTTAGGTTTTGTTGCTGAGACAGAAAAGCAAGTTGTTCATCATTTAGATGAGCACTTAGCAACAATAAGTTTGGGTGATGAAAAAAGTCGCGCCATTTTAGAACAGATGAAAATAGACGAATCACATCACGCGAAGGAAGCAGTCAATGCTGGTGGTGCCGCATTACCCAAGCCTGTTAAGTTGTTGATGGGGATAATGTCTAAAGTGATGACTAGAACGAGCTATTGGATTTAACACTTTCGGCCCTGAGATATTTATTTTTATTGCTTAAGCTGTTTTAGTCAGTTCTATAGAAACATGAAAATTGCTGACATTCTTTTCATCAATTGTTGTTCTTAATACTTTACCTTCAGCAACAAAAGGCGGTAAGCGATCACCGCTTGGTGCCATCACTAATTCAATTATTTGTCCTTCTTCAAGTGCTACATCTGTCGACATATAGAGCCCCGTTGCACTTAAATCATTACACATGCCATGGTGTGAGCGACCATCACTGTCTTTAATCTTATAAGTGATTTGGGTATGAACACTCATTCTGGCGAAATTACGTTGTTCATCATAGTGATTATTGTTCATATTTTGTACTCCTACTGCGTGATAAATATTATGTTCTATAATTTCTAAGGTATCCTAAGCTAAAAGTACCTTATAAGGCTAGAGTAAAATTATGAATTTGAATACCCAATTACATCCAGATAGATTATATCAGCACTGCAGCATCGATCAGCTTAATTTTAAATCCACCTCAGAATTAGAAAGTATATCAACTATTATTGGTCAATCGAGAGCATTAGATTCAGTTGATTTTGGGGTAAATATCGAAGGTAATGGTTATAATTTATTTGTAATGGGCGATGCCGGAACAGGCAAATATACCTTGGTAAAACGTTTTCTCGATGAGCATGTACAACGTCGCTCTAAGGGACAGGATTGGGGGTATTTACATAACTTTATAGATCCACAAAAACCATGGTTTTTAGAGTTGGCAGCAGGGATCGGCTCGCAACTTATCCATGATATTGAAAAAGTAGTTCATCATTTATTAGAAGAATTACCCCATGCATTTGACGATGAATATTACCGGGGCAGAATGCGTTCGATTGATGAAGCATCACGTAAACATCGCGTGCGTCTATTTGGTATTTTACAGTTAGAAGCGGATCGAAAAGGCATTGTGTTATTGCGAATGCAAGATGGAACGTACGCGTTTGCTGCCCAGCGTGATGGCCAAGCAATGACTGCCGATGAATTTGAGTTGTTGCCAGTCGATCAACAAGAAAAAACTGAAGATGCTATTGCTACCTTGCATGAAGATTTGCAGCATACCTTGTTGGAATTACGCGAGTGGGAACGTGATAACCAGACAAAAGTAACTGCCTTGAATGATGAGGTTGCTACAGAGGTCATTAGCCGGCAAATAAATAAGTTAAAAAATGCTTACCCTAAAATTGATCGTCTCCAGCAGTATTTTAAAGCGATGCACAAAGATTTACTCAGTAATTTTGATGCATTCATAAAGCTGGATGAGGATAGCGACGAGGTGACACATTCTACTGATAGCCCATTATTAAAGCGTTACCAAATTAATCTGATTGTTAACAATGCAGATGTTCACGGTGCACCGGTGGTGTATGAAAGTTTTCCTAGTCATCAAAGTTTATTGGGTAGTGTTGAAAATATGGCGATGATGGGAGCATTAATTACTGACTTTAGCTTGATTAAAGCAGGTGCTATACATCGCGCTAATGGTGGCTATTTGATCTTGGATGCTGAGCAACTATTAATGCAGCCATATTCATGGGAAGGTTTAAAGCGTGCTCTTCGTTCAAAAGAAGTTAGGTTTGATAGTGTAGAACAAATGTATAGCTTAGTCGCTACGGTTTCTCTAGAACCAGAACCTATCCCACTTGATTTGAAGGTTATTTTGCTTGGCGACCGTAATTTGTATTATCAGCTTTATGAGCATGATCCAGAATTTGCTGAATTATTTAAAGTCGTTGCAGATTTTGAAGATCAGATGGAGCGCACGGCTGACAATCATATGTTGTACGCCCGTCTTATAGCCAGCACAGTTCAAAAAGAAGGCTTGTTACATTTGGATAATCAAGCCGTTGCAAAAGTAATTGAAGAGGCCGCACGACAGGTAGAAGAGAATAGTAAAATATCACTACATTTAGGCTGGATGGCTGATTTGTTGAGGGAATCTAGTTACTGGGCACGTAAACAACAAGTTTCTATCGTTGCACGGCAACATGTAGTGCAAGCTTTAAAAAGTCGTGAGCAGCGAGTTAATCGTATTCATGGACAGTTAGTTGAGCATATCGAACGTAATATAACGCGGATCATAGTCACCGGTAAGCTGGTAGGCGAAGTTAATGCGCTTAGCGTACTAGGCATCGGTGAATATAGTTTTGGTCAGCCGTCTCGGTTGACTGCTAATTGTCGCTTTGGTGATGGCGATATTATTGATATTGAACGTGAAGTTGAATTAGGCGGTGATCTTCACACTAAAGGGGTGTTGATTATGAGTGGCTACCTTGGTTCTACGTATGCAAAAGATAAACCTTTGTCAATGTCGGCAAGCTTAGTGTTTGAACAAAGTTATGGTGAGGTTGATGGTGATAGTGCGACAGCGGCAGAATTATGTGCCTTGTTATCCGCCATTGCTGAGCTACCTTTAAAACAGTCATTAGCGATCACAGGTTCAATGAATCAACACGGTGATGTGCAAGCAATTGGTGGCGTTAATGAAAAAATTGAAGGCTTTTTTGATGTTTGTATGAAACTGGGTTTAAGCGGTGAGCAGGGGGTTATTATTCCACTTAGCAATGTACAACATCTCATGTTGAGACAAGATGTGATTGATGCCGTGGTCGATAATAAATTCCAGATCCATGCCGTTGATTCGATTAATCAAGCCTTAGCTTTATTGTCTGGTATTGAAGTTGGGCAGCTTGATGATAACGGTGAGTATCCTGAAAGCTCTTTTAATGCAGCGATTGCCAAGCGTTTACAGTTATGGGTTGATGTGCATAAACATGAAAGAGAGTCAGCCGATGAAGACTAACTCTCACCATCATGACCGTTATTTATTCAAAAAAACTTAAGGTAATAGTGACACGGCGGTCATAGAATAATGCCTCATCTGATGAGCCATTGTAATGATTTTCATGTTCACCATAGTTTGTTGTCAGTAATTGTTTGGGCTGGCTACCTGACTGAGATAATTGATGACTCACTGTTGATAATCGTTGGTTTGCTAATAGGAAATTAGCATCATTACTGCCGCGCCAATCGCTATGTGCCTCAATATTAGCATGGATGTTTGGATTGTTTTTTAGTAAGTCAGCGAGCTTAATTAAACCATGTTGAGCATGGGCGTTGAGTGAGCTGCTATTGGTTAAGAAATAGATATCAAATTGATAACTATGACTAAATTGAATAAGGTCTTGGCGGTGCTTCTGTAATAATTGCTGTTGAGATAAGATCAGTATTTTAAGTTCTGACTCCGCTGTTTGAGCGGCTGTTTTAGAATCATCTAACGCCGCTATGATTTGGTTGAGTTCTTGTTCTAAGTCAGAAATAGACTGCTTTTGTATTGAGATGATTTCTATTTTGGTTTGTTGGTTGCCGACCATAATGCCCATTGAACCGCCAATAATGGCCCCTAATGGTCCAGCTGCAAGTGTGCCAACAAGTAAACCGACACTTCCAGATGTAGCTTCGTGGTGCGTGTTTGGCACGGGTGCGTTTGACGGATAAAAACTATCTGCTATAACGACTGGACTAGCCGCCATTAATAAAGTTAAAGCGAGTGTACTTTTATACATGGTATTCTCCATAGTTAAAGATTCAGCGTGTCATCCATGACATGAATTAAAAGATGTATTTAAATCCATTTCTGCGCCGAGTGAGAGTTATTAAACAGCAGTCGGGTGGCAAGATAAGGTCGTAGTTTTGGCAATGTAACGATAAAATGTGGCAGAAAGATGGCAACTAAGGGATATCAAGCTGATGGGACGTAGAATTGCAATTGTTGAAGATGATCCCGCTATTCGGGATAACTATGCTGAGGCATTACGTCGGCAAGGTTATGACATTGAGACCTATGCAAATCGACAGACGGCCTATGCTGCATTTAAATTACGCTTGCCGGAGTTAGCTATTATAGATGTTGGTTTGAACGAGGAGCCGGAAGGTGGCTTTGATTTATGCCGAGATTTACGAGCGATGTCCAATAATTTACCAATCGTATTTTTAACGGCGCGTGACAGTGAATTAGATACTGTGTCGGGTTTTCGATTAGGTGCAGATGATTATTTAACTAAAGATATAGGTTTAGCGCATTTGCAAGCGCGGATAGCGGCTTTATTTCGTCGCTTAGAATTAATGAAAATCCCGGCAGTGGCAGAAGATCTAATTACGCAAGGTGATTTAGTATTAGACAGTGCGCGTATGTTGATCAGTTTGGCAGATAAACCGGTGGCATTGACAGTAACCGAATTTTGGTTAGTACATGCCCTGGTTCATTTTGTTGGACATGTCAAAACACGTGAACAATTAATGCAAGCCGCTAATATCTATGTAGATGAGGATACGATTAGTTCACATATCAAACGTATTCGGAAAAAATTTCAAAGGGTAGATGCTAATTTTTCAGCCATTGATACAGTGTATGGACTCGGTTATCGCTGGGTTGCTACTCGACCAATATAAATGAAGCTTTGGCCAGCATTGGGACTCAAATTACGAACTAAGCTACTGCTAGTATCGCTTATTTTATTGTTAATACCTTGGTTGGGTGTACGTTATATTCAAGCGATAGAAGGGTTATTACAGCAACAGCAGGCACAGGCGATGATGACTATTGCTACGGCAAGTGCGGCGCTGGTCGCACAATATCCTGAGTTGCTTGCTCAACGTTTAGCGATATTAAGGCAGGAAAATAGTCATTCTAAAATAGCGGTAGCGAGTATTACTTCTCCGATACAGATTGATGGCTATCAGGATGAATGGTTGGCTTATAGCTCATTACGCAATGCATTTTCTACTGTCAACCAATTATTACCCAAAAAGAAAATTGATCCTCAAGATCTTACGGTAAGGTATATTTTAGCCCAACAAAAAAAGTCTTTAGCAATATTATTAGACGTGGTGGATGATTCGATAATGTTTCGTGATCCCCGCAAACAGCAAAGGCATGGGGGTGATGCCATTGTGTTGGCTATGGTCGATCCTCAGCAGCGGGTACATCGCTATATATTAAGTGCCAGCACGCTTGGGGAAATTAATGCTTATGAATATTTTGGCCATTACTTAGATCCAGTGGTTATTCAACGCCAGTCTGCAATTAAAGCGCTATGGCAACGTTCTCCTTTTGGTTATCGGCTTGAACTAAGCTTGCCATTATCAATGTTAGATCACTCGCTGGCTATTGCTGTAATTGATGTTGATCACGCTAAGGCTTCGCCACAGGTTTTGGGTTTAGGCGATGTGCGTGACCGGATATACTTCACTGATTTGTTATTACCCTCAAATCAACTGTCGTCCATTTTGGCGCCTATGGCAACTGAAGGGGTTAGGTTATGGTTAGTCGATAATCAGGCGGTAACCTTTGCAGCAGCAGGCCAAGCAGAAGTAATGGTGGCAGAGCCCGAGTTAAACTCATTGCTCGATTTGTTTTATCAGCTATTTTTACAACAAGCGGTATCAGATGATGAATCTATTACACATGAGCAAGCTGTATTAGCAGGAGGTGTTGTTAGAACAGCATTACAAGGCCAAGCGACAACAGAGCGTAGAAAAATTAGTGGTGATGTGCAAGTGACCATTATGGCTGCTCAACCAGTCATGCTCAATGGCAGCGTTGTTGCTGCGGTGGTGGTAGAACAAAATACTAATGCTATATTGGGTTTACAAAATCAGGCTGTTAAAACATTATTAAATACAATGATGCTGGTGTTTTCTTTTATGCTGGTTATTTTTATTGGCTTTGCTAGTCGATTGTCCTTTCGAATTAATCGCTTAAATCGTGATGTAGCAATAATGGTTAGCGGTGAAGGCCGTTTAGCTGGACAGTTTGCAGGACGTAATGAGTCTGATGAACTGGGTGAGCTTCGTCAAAATTTTGCTCAACTATTTGATCGTTTATCACTCTATACCGCCTATCTAGAAGCCTTAGCATCACGTTTAGCACATGAACTATGTACGCCAATAGCGGTTATTAAAACATCATTAGAACATTTGGAACAAACTACTGATAATCGACAAATTTATATTGACCGTGCACGTTCGAGCAGTGAACGGTTAAATAACATTGTTGCCAGAATGAGTGAAGCCAGTCGACTAGAACAAACGGTGACCAAAGAAGAGCTGCGAACATTTGATTTACAGCAACTACTCAGCGAAATTCTTCCAGTTTATCGTGATATCCATAGTGGCCTGGTGTTTAAAATTGACGTATGCAATGAAGCTATACTGTTTAAAGGATCACAGGATTTAATTGTGCAAATGCTAGATAAGTTAATCGGAAATGCGGTGGATTTTCATCAAATAAATACGCCTATTTCAATGTGTGTAAGAGTCATTACATTAGTGGATAATACCAAGGCTGCTGAATTAGTGTTACGAAACACAGGTATTAGTTTACCTGGTGATGGTAAGCAGTTATTTCAACCGATGGTGTCTATTCGTCCAACGATGAAACCGACAACTGAACCTCATTTAGGATTAGGTTTGTATATCGTTAAATTGATTGTAGATAGACACGGTGGCAAAGTGATAGCCAAAAATTGGCAGCAAGGTGTGGAGTTTTGTGTGACGCTGCCGATAACACTTTATATCAACTAATATGGAGCACGATCAGCATGAATGCCATGTCATGGTTTAAATTAGGTCTAGTATTGAGTTTTGCATTTATCATCAGTAATGTACAGGCTCTGACGATGCCACCAGTGCCATTGGAGCCTTTGTATTTTGAACCACCTGTAGAAGCTGTAACAGCTGAAATTCATCAACAATCCTGTGTGCAACTTGATAATGCCATTCGCTACCTTCAGCCCTATCGCTATACTTATAAACCTGGTTTTTACCAAGATGGGGCTAATAAAATAGCCGCTACATTGATCATCGTTGATAGTGTGCCGATAGTGAAAGGTTTGCTGGGTTTAGCTTACCTTGGTTATTCAGGATTAGTTGAAGAAAAAGAGCAGCGCCGTACATTGCAAACCGAGCAGAAAATTGCGATGTTACAACAAGTGAAAGCAGAAAAGCATTGTTTTGAATAAACTTTAGTGAATAAAACGAAATTTTTAATATAAATGCCTTGTAGAGTTATCTTGAACTCATGTAATATCGATGTAGAGCAAGAACATTCTATAAGGTGTTAACTATGAATACGCTAGATATAAAAACTAAGTGGTATGAAGCTAATCTTCAAACAGCACGTGCGACTCAATTAAAATGGTATGAAAAAAATAAAAAAGCAGCCAAAGTGCCTGACAAGCATTGGTATGAAGCGAATAATCAACCGGCAGTTGCTAGTGGCAAACACTGGTATAAGGTTGAATTAGCTGAACACCTCGATACCAAAGCAAAATGGTATGAAGCTAATTTAAAAGCAGCCGTTAAATCAGTTAGAGAAACTCGCCATAAGTGGTATGAGGCTAATGAGCCCCAAACACCTTGGTATGAAGCTAATAAGCCGTCTGAAGTTAAAAGTGAATGGTATAGAACTAATTTAGAAGCCGCGCGAGCGAGTCAAGCTAAATGGTATGAAGCTAATCAAAAAATGACAGAAGTTCGTTCTACACCATGGTATGAAGCAAATCTACAATTAGACCCCCATGCCGATACCAAAAAGAAATGGTACCAAGCTAACCTAGAAGCTGCGAGAGTTAGTCGCCAAAATAGACATTGGTATGATGCCAATCCAAATTTAGTTTTTGATCCTCACGCAGATACTAAAAAGAAATGGTATGAAGCTAATATTGCACTGATCAGAACTAAAAATGTTAAGAATAAATGGTATGAAGCAAATACTAGAGCGACAAGAGAAGTTCATAGTAAGTGGTATGAAGCTAAAGAGGAAATCATTGCTAAACCATGGTATAACGCTGAAATGAAGGCCCATTTTGAAACCAAGAAGAAATGGTTGGGAGCTAACTTAGAAGTTGCTCGGGCGAGTCAAACTAAGTGGTATGAAGCTAATAAGCAATCAATAAAAAGTACTGTTGCGCCATGGTATGAAGCAAACGAGCAATCAACAAAAAGTACTGCTGGTCCATGGTATGAAGCGAATATACATTTAGATCCACATGCAGACACCAAAAAGAAATGGTATCAAGCTAACCTAGAAGCCGCTCGTGTGAGTCAGAATAATAAACCTTGGTATAACTCTGAAATGAAAAGTCATTTTGATACTAAGACAAAATGGTATCAAGCAAATTTAGAGGCTGCTCGCGCAAATCAGGCTAAATGGTATGAGGCTAATCAAGTAGATGCTATGCCTTCAGATACACCATGGTATAAAGCAAATATGCGTATTGATGCTGATGCCGAGATTAAGAAAAAATGGTATGAAGCAAATCTAGAAGCCGCTCGAGCTAGTCGGAAAAAATGGTACAAGGCTAATGACTAAAACACTGTTTTAGTATTTCCCTGGAAATGACCTGCTTGGCTGCCACTAGGATTTAAATTAGTGGTATGTCGATCAGTGCCATAAAAAAATACGGTGATGACAACTTTATGTATTATTACGGTTGAAAAATTTCTTTAGCCTCGGTATCCGATGTGGCTGCCATATCTTCTAATTCATTGGTCTCAGATTCGATGATATCTGTTTCATCATTGTCTTCATTGAAGCCAACCGTTTCAAGAATGCTTTGTATTAAGCCTGTATTCTTCTCAGGCAATGGTACAATGACATCAGTATCTACGCGCTCAATTTTTGCGAGATCTTCACGTGCAACGATATGAGCATCGCCTTCAATATGGTTTAACTTATCATCAGTAAAAAATAAAGTTAAGCGTCGTTGTTCACGATTGCCATTACCCGGGTGATGGCTATAGATATAATCCCAACGGTCAGGATGAAAGGTATCAATAAGTAAAGGGGTTCCCATTACATAAGCGACCTGTTTTTTAGTCATATCAGGTCTCAGCTGATTGATCATATCTTGAGTCAAGTCGTTTCCTTGTTGAATATCGATACGATAAACGCCAGGGATTTTGTCTTTGCTACAGCCGCTAAGCAACAATATTAAAACGGAAAAGGTGTAAATGAGAAAATTTTTCATTTATATTATGTACCATACTAATTAACAAATTGTGATGATACCCTAATCATACAGTTTCGACGAGGCATCTACTATAATGGAAAGTCAGGATTTAAGAAAAGCAGGATTGAAGGTAACCTTACCAAGGTTGAAGGTTTTAGAGATTTTAGAAACATCTGATCAGCGCCATCTGAGTGCGGAAGATGTTTATAAGGCCCTTTTAGAAATGGGGGAGGAAATAGGTTTAGCAACTGTTTACCGAGTCTTAACTCAGTTTGAAGGTGCTGGTTTAGTTTCTCGCTTGAGTATGGATGGTGGCCATGCCGTATTTGAATTAGAAGATGGATTGCACCATGACCATCTGTTGTGTGTGCGTTGTAACCGTATTGAAGAATTTATAGATGAAGTGATTGAACAGCGCCAGAAAGATATTGCAGCGGAAAATGGCTTCGAAATGACTGATCATAGCCTTTATATTTATGGGATCTGTCGCCAGTGCCAAGAAGAGAAGCCATCTAAGTCTTAATTGTGCGTGTTATCTAGCATTTCTTTTGCGTGTAATCGTGTTGTTTCAGTTAAATTAACTCCGCCTAACATCCGCGCAATTTCCTCAATACGTTGTTGCTGGTTGAGTTGGTTGATCTCAATGTGAGTGCTATCACGATGTTGTTTTTTATTTACCTGTAATTGTTGGTGTGCTTGCGCAGCAACTTGTGGCAGATGGGTGATGCAAATGACTTGTTGAGTCTTGGCAAGACTTCTTAGGTGGCTACCGACAATTTCAGCGATACCACCACCGATGCCTACATCGACCTCATCAAAGACCAGTGTTGGTACACTACGAGTGCCTGCGGTTACAACCTGTATAGCTAAGCTGATACGTGCTAACTCTCCTCCCGATGCTACTTTGCCTAACTCACCCGCTGATTGGCCGGGATTAGTACTGACTAACAACTGAATATTATCTGCCCCGGTTTCATTAAAATTTTCATTGGCCATAGGACTGATCAAAAACTCAATACGGCCGCCAGGTATAGCAAGTTGTTGAATGGTACGTGTTATATCTTTTGCTAAAGGTTTAGCCGCTTTGATTCGTTGTTGGCTTAATTTTTTGCATAAGCTACGACAAATATTTTCTTGTGTGATTAGTGCTTGTTGAAGCTCTTCATTTTGACTATCGACATTTTCTAATGATTGCAATTCTTCACATAGTTTTTGATAGTAGTTAGGCAATGACTCGATTTCTATCTGATGTTTACGTGCAAGATTATGTAAAATCGTTAACTGAGATTCAATATCATCTAATCGACTAGGGTCAAGATCCGAATTGTCTACATAATGGCGTAAGTCATTATTACACTCATCAAGTTGTATTACGGTTGAATTGAGTACCTCTACTAAATTGACAAATTGTGGTTCAATGCCCTGTAACTTTTCTAAGTCGGCTAATACTTTGGTAATAATGTCGTAAGCAGCGCCTTGTTCTTGATCAAAGATTTGTTGTAATCCTGATTCAGCTACATCGACTAGTTGAGAGGCATGAGCAAGCAGTTGTTGATCAAGTAATAACTGCTCAACGCCTTGCTGACTAAGTTCTAAAGGTTCTAGCTCTTTTACTTGATACTGCAATAATTCTAGTCGTGCCGTATGGTCTTGTGATTGTTGTTGAAGATTAGACAACTGTTGTTTGTTTGATTGCCATTGTTTGTAAGCGATGGCTAATTTTGTTAATAGTGGATTGGTATGGGCTACACTATCAAGTAATTGGCGTTGAGTTTCACTGCGCACTAAGGATTGATGTGCATGTTGGCCATGAATATCAATGGTACGTTCACTGATGGCACGAAGCTGAGTCAGTGGTACTGTCCTACCATTGATGTAAGCACGTGTACGACCATCTTTACTGATAGTTCTTCTCAGATGGCACTGCGCATCATCATCTAGTTCTTGCTCAATCAACCATTGTTGCAATACAGAATTTTTCGAAGTATCAAAACTAGCGGCTATTTCAGCGCGATTCTCACCAAAACGGATCATGTTTGAATCAGCCCTATCACCTAGCACAAGACTCAGAGCATCAACTAAAATAGACTTTCCAGCGCCAGTTTCACCGGTTAAAGAAGTCATACCGTCAGCAAAACTTAATTCTAGATCATCTACGACGGCTAGATGACGAACACTTAAATTAGTTATCATGTTAGTTTGCGTCCCCACTCAAGTTTGGCACGTAGAATTGAATAATGATCATGATCTTCCAGATGTAATAACTTGATCGTGCTGGGATGACGTTCGATGCGCACTATGTCACCAGAATGTAGTTTTTGGCCCGGTCGACCGTCGCAGGTTACCATGGCAGAGGTATCAGTGTGATCACTTATTACGATATCAATAATACTATTTGCAGCAACGACTAAGGGTCTGTTGTTTAAAGTATGTGGACAAACTGTTGCCAGCACTAATGCGTCAAGATCGACGTCCAGAATGGGACCGCCAGCTGACATTGCATAGGCTGTTGAGCCTGTTGGTGTGGCAATAACAATGCCATCAGCGCGCTGACTGTTTAGGAAACGTCCGTTGATATAAGTTTCAAACTCAATCATATGTAAACTTTGATGTGCATGAATGACCACATCATTCATGGCTTTACCCATAAATTGTTCGGTTTGATTTATTATAGTTGCCTGCATTAAAAATCGTGTGTCCTCACGATAACGGCCATTTAGTATTTCTGATAGTTGGGGCGCAAGTTCTGCTAAGGTTAAATCAGCTAAAAATCCTAAACGACCAATATTAATGCCCACCAGAGACATGCCAGTACCAGAAAGTGCTCTTGATGCAGAGAGTAGCGTGCCATCACCACCAATTGCGATAGTAAGATCTACTTGTTGAGGAAAGTCGTTAACCGAAACAACTTGTAGTTCAGATAAAAAACCGAGGGGTTCATTGACAACAATAGTCCGTGCCTGAGACAGCAAAAATTCAATTACTTGAATGACTGCTTTTTCCATAACCGGATCGTCTTTTCGTATAAAAAGCCCTATACGTTCAAAAGTGGGGTTCATATTAACAACAGCGCCATAATAATATTCATAACAGAGATAGTAATTGTTTTGAGGTAGAAATCCAAAACTAAAATAGTCGATAGTATGTTCTATTTTAAATAGAGCAATCACATAAGAGATAAAATGCTAAAATAGTTTGATTTTACTTAATTATACTTATCGGAGATTCCAAATGGCGATTGAACGCACAATTTCTATTATCAAACCAGACGCTGTAGCAAAAAATGTTATTGGTGATATTTACTCACGCTTTGAAAAAGCAAGTCTAAGCATTGTAGCAGCACGAATGGTTCATCTAACACAAGCTCAAGCTGAAGGTTTTTATGCTGAGCATAGCGAACGCCCTTTCTTTAAAGATCTTGTTAGTTTTATGACGTCTGGCCCCGTAATGGTTCAGGTACTAGAAGGTGAAGGCGCCGTTTTGAAAAATCGTGATCTAATGGGCGCTACTAATCCTGCAGATGCTGAAGCAGGAACTATCCGTGCAGATTTTGCAGAAAGCATTGATGAGAATGCGGCACATGGTTCAGATTCGGTTGAGAGTGCAGCACGTGAAATTGCTTATTTCTTTACTGAAGATCAACTTTGTCCTCGTACTCGATAAGCGAGCGAAAATAATCTATGTTGCGTACGAATCTACTAGGTTTAGATCTTAAGGGTCTAGAAGCGTTTTTTGATAAAATTGATGAAAAATCTTTCCGTGCGCGCCAGTTATTACAATGGATCCATCAGTATAGGGTTGTTGATTTTGCTGAAATGACGAATTTGAGCAAAGTGTTACGAGAAAAACTCTTAGAAGTCGCTGAAGTTAATCCACCTGAAGTATTACATGAACATATTTCAAAAGATGGCACTAGAAAATGGATTATTCGTTTATCGTGCGGTAATTCAATTGAAACAGTTTATATTCCTGAGAAGGGGCGGGGCACCTTATGTGTCTCATCCCAAGTTGGTTGTGCCTTGGCATGTACGTTTTGTTCAACGGCTCAACAAGGTTTTAACCGCAACCTAACGGCGAGTGAAATTATTGGGCAAGTGTGGTTGGCTAATGAGGCATTAGGTAAAGATCCTAAAGGTAATCGTGTGGTGACTAATGTTGTCATGATGGGCATGGGCGAACCTTTGGCTAATTACAAGAATGTAATTTCTGCAATGAATCTGATGCGTGATGACTTAGCATATGGTATCTCCTGGCGTCGAGTGACCTTGAGTACATCCGGTCTGGTGCCAATGATTGATAAGTTGCGTGAAGATTGCCATGTAAGTCTTGCCGTCTCACTGCATGCAGCAAATGATAAATTGCGCAGTGAAATTGTGCCGATAAATGAAAAATATCCTATTGCTGTGTTATTAGCTGCCTGTAAACGTTATGTCGATGTTCCACAACGTCGACACATTACTATCGAATATGTCATGCTGAAAAATATTAATGATTCTGTTCAAGATGCTAAAGATTTGATCCGGATCTTAAAAGATCTACCAACTAAAATTAATCTGATACCGTTTAATCCGTTTCCTGGAACAGACTATGTTTGTTCATCAAAGACAGTAATTACACGCTTTCAGAAACAATTAACGGATGCCGGACTGGTGGCTACTGTGAGAAAAACGCGGGGTGATGATATTGTCGCAGCATGTGGTCAGTTAGCAGGTGAAGTGCAAGATAAGACCCGGAGAAAAGAAAAACGCCTTGCCGCAGAAAAAGAAGCTGCCTTATTGTGAATAAACGCCTAAGATTGTACTGTTCGGCTTTATTGATTTTTGCATTATTAGTCGGATGTACTTCGACTGGCCCGGGAGGAACTCGTAATCCTTCTCAGAATGTAAAATTAGATTCTAAAGCGGCTGAAATCAATATGCGTTTAGGCCTGAATTATATGCAACGTGGTGATTATAAGGTTGCATTGGATAAATTACAGCGCGCGTTAAAACAAGACCCATATTTACCTAGCGCACATAATACTATCGGCATTTTATATCAACGCTTAGGGGAAATGGATAAAGCAGAACATCATTTCAAACAAGCCGTGCAACGCGCCCCAGATTATTCCGAAGCGCAAAACAATTATGGTGTTTTTTTATGCCAACAAAATCGTTATCTAGAGGCTGAGCAGCGATTTTTAGATGCAATGAAAAATCCACTCTACTCTAATGTAGATCAAGCACTAGAAAATGCAGGTATTTGTGTTGGATTGATACCTGATGCTACTCTTGCTGAGCAATATTTTCGTAAAGCTTTGCAAATTAATCCAAATTTAAGCAAATCATTATTACAAATGGCCGAGTTAAAATTCCTTAATATCGACTATGTTGAGTCAAAATCTTATTTAGAGCGTTATCAAGCTATTTCACCATGGACAGCGCGTGCATTATTATTGGCAATAAAAATTGAAAATAAATTGGCTGATAAAGATGCTGTTGCCAGTTATAGTCTTGTTTTACGTGCGCGTTTTCCTGATTCAGATGAGGCACTGCAGGTAAAAAAAGGGCAATATTAAATGATGAACAATGTTACCGATAATGAACTGAAAATCGAGACACCACCAACCATTGGAAAACGACTTCGTATAGCGAGGGAGGCAAAAAACTTAACGATTAACGATATAACCACTGAACTACGTCTCACTAAACACAC
>Ga0307492_10000194_pt1 | contig 26677 bp, 30 predicted proteins | sample SI3LmetaG_FD_202365 | JGI IMG/M metagenome (GOLD analysis project Ga0307492, IMG submission 202365) | Sea-ice brine microbial communities from Beaufort Sea near Barrow, Alaska, United States - SI3L | ecosystem: Environmental > Aquatic > Marine > Coastal | place: USA: Alaska | collected 2017-05-06 | reverse complement strand
GATACATGACAGTGTCGTCACCGGCAGTCGACACAACCCCGTGGGTGGGCCAGTAGTCGCCGTCGGCTGTAAAGTCGATGTGAATATCCATTCCACGCGAATCGACAACGTCCCGAGTCGCATCTGCGTCGTCAGAGGCGTCCATGGCAATGCGAACGAGTTGTTTTCTCAGCCCGTGTTTCGCAGAACGCAACACCCGTCGCGGATCGTCGACAAGGCAATTCGCGAGGGGGTCACACACTGCCATCTCTGGTGATGTGGAATGGGTGCCATGTGCCATTTGTTCCCGTGCGTCACATTGATACCCGGCGTTGGTGTGCATGAACGCGGTAATACCCCAGCCATGTCCCGATGTGGTCGATGCACTAACACCAAAGTGATTGTATGCCATCCCATGATCCGTACGAGGATTTGTCGGCTGTAAATTGAACCCGACTGGCAGGAACGACGCATATTCCAATTGAGACGATGGCGTCGTGCCCAGTGCCCCACTCTGCACCGTGACTTTTGCAATTTTTTGGAAATCGTCACTGTATGCCTGAAATGTAGCGCACTCCTCCGCTGTGATGGATGCCGCGCCGATAGTGCGCCCATACTCCTCTGCTTGGTTCTGGATCGCTCGAGAAACTTCGATTTGTTTCAGCATATTCGCACTGCAGTGCGCCACGAGATATTTGAGCTCAGTGGATGGTCCATCGCTGTTGTCCAACTGTGCCGCCCGAGCTTTCAACGTCAACAGAATGGCAAGATCATCAACCGCCGCAGTCGGCGTGGAGCGGACGTGGGAGACAACAAGGCGCTGTTTCTCCGTCGCAGTGGACGCGTACACGAATTCGACCAATGGCTGAATCGCAATGTGCAATTCAGCGAGTTCGTGTGGATATGTGCCGTCAGGTGCAGTGTCTTGGTACAGCATGTCGTAGAATTTGTGGATATCGCGCATAACTTCAGAGGGTGTGGATGCGAGATCAAGCTTCGGAATGTGTTGGGTTTCGGCGGGTGAGGGGTTGGTAAACTTCTTCGCGAGTGCATCCACAGCGTCGGTTATCGACGCGACCACCCGAGCTTGGTCAAAGTTCGCCACCGTGTGGCGCAGCTCCAAGTCGTACACGTGTTGCTCGTTTGCCGCCGCTTTGTGTGTTTCACTGAGGCGCAATTTCGCTTCAATGCGACGCCGGAGCGCGACAATCTCTGGTTTGAATGTTACTCCCATGTAAAGCATGGCGACCTCCAATCGCTTGTTGAATTCGAGACGGTCGACTGTTGCTTCGCGTTCGAATACAGACTTGAACACGGCGCGCAGTTCATCGTACTTCCTTTTTGGGTCGATTTCTGGGTCGATCCGTTTTAACCGAGCGAACAGCACCAGTGCCTCCAAACGCGCCTCCTCCGCTGCCGCGAGCGCCGCCATGATTGCGAGCTCCGCGGCGGTGGTTATCGCGGGGTCCATTGCAATTGCGATGCTTGCGGGGGCGGGGTTGGTATATATATTATTGGGACTGCTGACCGCCACGAACTGGAATTGGTGTTTACTTTCACGTGCCGTGCTCGGGTACGAGATAGGCCGGACCGTAGTCGGGACGGACGTGCGTCGGCTTCTTGCGCAGAAATGCACACACGCCGAAGAATACGAGGACGAGCGAGACACACCCGAAGATGAGCAGCCCATATTGCGAGTGAGTCATTGCCATTGCAATGTCAGACGGGCGACCCGGCTTGAATCTCACTGGCCGGTTCCCCCGCCGCGGCCGCTGCGGCCTCGCGTCGTTTGGCCACGCGCTGGTTATACCGCCGCGTGGCGCTTCGCGAGTGGCGCGGTGGAACTACAGAGGATTCGGTACGGGAAAGAGTGGGTGCGTCTTGGTGTGGGGCGGTGTCCGCCATTGCTCGCATGTCGACAGCCGCGACCACGGTAAGTATTCACATGCCGCCAACGGGTGTCGCGCGACTATGCCCGCGCCGCCGGGATGGCAGCCCGGATCCGGTCCGTGTGACTTGCCTCGGGGATACCAGCGAGACTAACGGCAAGCACTGCTCCCGCGCCTGCGAATACAGTGCTCGCAACACCAACCAACGTCTCGCCCCGCGTGGTGCACGCCTCGTCTGTGCACACACGAAGGGTGGAAAGGCCGTGCGCGAGGATGCCGATGCCAAGAATCGACACGGCGGCTGTGCGGACAAGTGCGAAGACGAGGTATTGGATGGAGACACACCGGTCGAGCATGGCAGTGTGGGGTTTGGGATGACAGGGTGCTTATTGCCATATTCACGCGTGGCGACGACTGGTGTATAAGTAACCGTGTGTTCAGTGTGTGTGGTATCTCCTCCCGACTAAACCCATGCGGACAGAAGTGGACAACGCGACCAAGCTCGATTGCATCAAGTGTCTCCTGACGTGCGACAATATCGCACTCGTCGCAGTGTCGTCGTTGATGGATCTTCGCGGGGTGTGTGAGACACTCACCCTCGACGCAAGCTCTGTCGACATGGCCCTGTGTCTTACGAATTTCGCTGCGAAACACCATCTCTCCACCGTGCGCGTGTGTCGGCACGGCGACATCCTGTCCCTCGAGACTCCGGCGCACATCCTCCTCCCTGACGACGCCATCGAGACATGCGACTGTGATGCCCCGTCCAACAAACGCGGCGCCACCGTCCCTGCCGAGAGTGACAACAAGCGGCAATGTGGCGCGGAAGCGGAGTTTTACGGTGCCGACTGGAGGGCCAATCTCGCGCCGCTCATTGCCCTTGCATCGATTGGTGGGTTGTCGCTGACGGTTGTCGACAAGCTTGGGCCCGGTGGAGGGCACTCTTCTGTTTTGCTTTCTGATCCGATGCTTCTGTCTGCGGCGAAGTTGTTCATGATTGCCACTCGTCGCAACGAGATCGCACTCGACATTTGCATGGACAGGGGTATTGTCTGCGTTGGAACCGGAGAAGACTTCATCGCGCGACGCCTTTGCAAATAAACACCTCTCCGTTCAGACCACTCCTTCTTGTCTCCTTTCCCATGCTCGCCGTTGCCGCGTTCTTTCCCACCGATCACATATTTTCCGTATGCATACCGTGGCTGGCGACGTTCATGTGCACTCCATTGACGGTATGGTGGCGTGGCAGGAACATTGGGAACTACACGCTGCGCGACGTCGACATGGACGGTTACTGTAAATCGACACACTTCAGCGAGCCGCCGACTCTGCTACACGCCTTTCCGCGCGCGCTGGCGGCATTCACACACGCGCACTTGGCCATGGACAGTGCCGACATCGCGGTGCACGTCGAGCTTCCCGCGTGTGCGTGGTATGCGGTTGTGTCGATCCTGTCGCGCATGCAGCAAGACCACATCGGCCACCTTGTCGCCAAGTGCGATCGGAGCGATGATGTCGTCCCAGCCGCACTCGTGGTCGCATTGCAGCGTGACTATGTCGCGTTTAACGGGATACATGGGATGCCATTTGACATGGCAACCACACACGCGGCGATCGTGCTCGGGGTCGTCGCAACTGTCCGCGTGCGACGACGCGCGCGCTATCTCTTCTGTGCAGAAACGGGACTGAGTGGGAAGACGTCGTTTGTGCGAAAGTAAACGCGCAGTGTCGATGGACCCGTTTGGTTTAATTCGGGAGGTTCGATTGGTTTGTGGTGCCCGTCGATGGCGGCCTGATATGTGTGTCGTTGGACATTGCGAGGTTCTCGCTGTCGCCACGTAAGAGATCAGCGACTTCGTCGTCACATCTCATGTCCGCCGTGTGTGAGTTCGCCGTGCAGTAATGAGATTCACAAAACCCCTTCATACTGGTTAAGGCGATAGGCACTGTCATGGTCGTAGGGCCAGCACCGTCAGCAGACACGCGGATGGTATCGAACACGTTGCTGAGATAAGTGACGGTGTCGGTAGGCGCGACCGACTCCAATCGTTTACGGGCGTTGATCTTGCGGCCATCACCCGTGTGCGTCGTTCTGCACTTCGGTTTGTTCGCGTTCTTCTTACTCGCACCCATGTTGACCTGTCACGCGTCAACCACCCGACCCACGTGCATTTATACCCAAACCCACCAACCCACTGACTCGGTAAATTAGGGTACCGAATTTACATTACCGGTACGCGCACGATACCGGTGAAATGTGTGCCCGATTTCGCCTCAAAAGGCCCGCGCCTCCACTTTTCTCTTCATCCCATAAATGTCTTTTTTTTAAATCGAATTTACTAAGTACGTTGCCAGGGAGCCGAAGCTAATCCCAAAAATGTCTGCTCCTCCTCCGGCGCCCGTGGCCGACGTCTCGCTGTTCACAGATGCGGCCGAGGAGCGCTTTCGCGATGCATTTGCAAGGAACAGCCCGGCGCTGCAGCTTCCCGGCGAGCATTTCTTTTACAAATCAGAGCTGGACGTATGGCATGCCTTCCTTGTGGCCGACAGCGAGGGCGACAACGAGGAGGTCGCCCGCATCCGTGCCACGCGACCCTTCGGGCGGCTCAATCGACGCTTCCTCGGCGCGTTCCCAGTCGTCCCGACGATCCCCGACGAGCGCATGAAGGAGGGACTTCCCGTGGTCCTGATGGTTTTACCCGGCATCTTCGTTGGCGACCCCATCCCGGTGCTGCTCGGCTGGGTGCTGATGCTTGTCACCGCCCACGTCGAAACCTCGTGCGCCGCGGCTGTCGTCTACGACTTTTTGATGCAGACTCTGATCGTCATCGATCGCTCGACGGCAGTGGGCGGTACCGCCGATGCAATTGTCGACGCGCTCAAGGACGACGCAGACCAGCACACACCCGACGGTGTGTCCTTTGTCGGGTACTTTGCCGGGCTCTTCGCCACGCGCATCGAGAGTATCAGGGACTTCACCGATATCAAGCAAGACATGGTCGAGGTCATCTTCAACTACGGGCTCCAGATCCAGACCGAGGCCAAGGCGCTTGCACTGAGCGGCTGCGAGGCGGGACCGGGTCCAAAATCTGACAAGCTCGCATACACCACGCTGGCCGTGCTCTGGGCGCGACCCGAGGTGCACGACAAGTGGGTCACAATCGAGGACTTGCAAACCCACAGCTGTTCGCTTGCGGGTGTTGCCGTGCCGTCGACGTTCGACAGGTTTATCACGACCATCAACGGGTTTGGGACGGGACTGGCCACACTCGATCTCGCCGGAACCATTGACACCCCCTCTGATTTCTACACGATCGAGACAATCGCGCCCGGTGAGGATGACACAACTCTGACGCCGGTCGTCGTGACGGCGCTGCTTGCGAGTGCGATGCGCTTCGCGGCAGAGCCCGGCGTGTTCATGCCCGGTCGGAGCATTGTCAGGGAGTTCCAACAGACGGTGTCACGCGTCATATACAACACGAACTCTCAGTACGAACGGCCCGGGTACCGCGTCACGCTCGAGACCCATGGCTGTGCGAACTTTGGGTGTCGGCGCCGGAACAGCACGATTGTCTTGATGCAAGATGTCAACGGCGTTGAGCGCTGGGCGCGCGAATGTGACACCGAGACATACTCGTGTCCACTCCTCTTATCGATGACCGCGATCCCCGAACGCTTTACACTGGCACTGCTTGAGAACGCCATTGCCAAGATGAACAAGCAACTGACCGCCAGTCACATCCGCGACGAATACCTGCGCACGAAGCAGACGGCAGTGAACAAGCGGCATCTCGATCTGGTCGTGGCGTGTGATCTCGAGGTCAGCGCAGCGACAGCCCACCTACACCAGGCAGAGCTTTCCCACGACGATACGCCTGCCGAAATCGCGCTGGCGCGGGCCATTGCCGCTCGGAACACAGCCAATGCCACCATCGCACAGCAGATCACGACAGAGACGGACAAGGCGGTTGCTTTCGCAACAAAGCTCGCCGCGATGCGGACCAACCAACGCAAGTTCAAAGAGGTCATCGTCGTCCGCGCGGAGAAGCGCAAGCGTACCGAAGAGTTTATGGAAGCCCAGGTGAAGCGTCTGGCGGTGTTGCAGTCGGACATCGAAGAGGCGGCGTTCGAGCGAGCACTGTTCCAAGTCGACATGCCTGGCGATGTACAATAAACACCCCCTTTTGCAATTCGCATGTAGCGTGTCGAATGTCGTTGGGGCAGTATGTCCCGAATGTTGATTTGCATCTGTGTACAATTATCCCGACGCGTGCATTGGATCGACTGCGCGCCCGTGCATGGGTGCGGTATGTACGGCAATATAAATTGAGAGTCGAGGTGACGCACGGGGAGGAGGTGGCCATCTCACTTGCAGAACTCAATTGCATACACACATCCGATGCAGATCCAGATCCACCACCACTAACTGGAACCAGCGACCACGCACACCTCGCCGCGATGGTTCTGCGACATCTGGACATTCTCAGTGTGTGGCTACTTGACCAGATCCCACCACTCCCCGCAATTCCGATCCCACTCATCCAAGCCGAGCTGCATCCAGACCGGGCCGGTGACTATGTAATTCGCGCGGTCGTCGCCGACGCCATGCAGTGCATGGCAAACGTCGACCGGCTGGTTGCAACTGTTGTCCGCGACCGGTTCACCGTCGCATCCGCCCCTGGTGGACTGAATCACGGGTATGTCGTTGCACATGCAATTCGGTTCTTGGGCATGGCGGCAACGCCCCGGGAAGTAATGCTCGCGTCACGGCGGCTGGCAGACCCGACTGTGCACACTCGCCAGTCTGGGTACACGGTCCTCTGAGTACACAAAAAAGTAAATGGTGCATAAGTACCCGCCAAGACGCTTGCGTGCACATTCGCCTTGTGTGTGTCGCGTGACATGGCGATTGAGGCGCGCCGATTTGTGGTCGCGGTGTTGGCGCTTCGCGTGGACGTCATTGTTGAGTTGGATGGAGAGTGCGCCGGGGCTGCCAACTCTGCCCCGACGCAGAACATTGGGACCTTCGCACTGTGTGACATCACAGCGACGAGCGAACCACGTGGCGAAAACTCTGGGGCCGCAGCATATATTATGCAAGATCCCGCCCTTAATTTGTTCCCCTTGCTTGTCGAGAAGCCACAGCCAATACCCGTGATGATCACCCTCGAGGTCATCTACGCGTCGCTGGTGGACATTGTGGGCATGAATGGCGCGCTGCATCGGATATTGGTGGACTATTCGGCATACGCGATGTGCACGCACCAGCGCCCGCGTCTCACACAGGCGCCCATCCCATCACACATGCGTTCACCGACGTATGCGGTCGTGACTCCCGCTATGGAGGAGGCAGCCGATGCGTGGCTTGCAAATGAACTGGACAAGCAGCGATACTTTTCAGACTGTGACCCGCCATTCACACTGCGCGGGTTCAACCAGGTCCCACCGCACCCGAGCGCAAGCTTTCACAAGGCGAACGTGTCGGCATTCGTCGAGGCGGAGGTGAGGAACCAGGAGTTGCCGTATCATCCGTGGTATGAGCGTGTGTTGCGCGTCACGGGACACTGTGGACCTGTTCTTGATCGGATCATCCACACAACGGCGCATGCTAACCCCGAGCGACTGGGTCGGGCCGCGGCACACTGTGCACGGACCTACTTCCGACCGGTGCGAACGCGGGGTATCACGGTCCAGACGGCACTGGTTGATGTGAGTCGACTGATGAGCCTTCCACTCAACGAAGAGGCGCTCGCAATCGCAACGACGATGCTGGGGTCGATCTGGAAGAACACGAAGCGGTGTGCCCCCCTCGCTATTGACGAGGTTGAGGCCCCTACTGAGCCGATGTCCGCCGAGGTGGCGGCGCTCTGTGAGCATATTGCGGCGTTCGACCATCCCGAGTTCCCAGGCTTTGTGGCTGCGAAGCGGGCGGCGGAGAGTCTCCTCACACGACCGTGCAAATCACGGAAATCGCCACAGACGTTCACGGCGGCGCTTGTGGAGATCATTCGCATCACGAACCGCGCCAAGCGAAACACGCGCGCAAAGGAGCATCGCGAGAAGAAGTAAACGCTTTGTTTTGTGGACATGTGGTGTTTAATCCGGTAGATAGAGTTGCGCCTGCGACGGCGGTTCTTTGCATTTGGAATTGTGAATTACTTCCCACCACGGAACGTGCGCATGGTGACCCACTGTGCTTCCTTGCGTGGGGCAAGCATGGTGTAGTTATCAGTGTGCGGGATCCACGGCTGTGGGCAATCGTTCCTGCATGGGACACATTGCCGACTGCAACAGCACACCCCAGTTTGACTCTCTCCCCGCTGACTGTCCCTGAAAGGCGTTTCGGGGTTTTCCCGTGCATGGCGCTCGTCGGACCTGGCCTTTTTATCCATATAACATGGGTCCGCCATCACAAGTCAATGTGAGATCACACCGCAGTTAATACACACCACGCCTACCATAGAGCACTGTTCAAATGCGATGTTTTTACTGTGACGTCGACTCCTCCTCTTCACTGTCTGATTGTACCGGAACGGGGTCCATCGTAACCACCGACACACCCGGATCGTCCGTCCCCACGACACGCACATCGAGCTTTTTAAGTTCACGACACACTGGTGGCGTCAGGATCACCGTCGGAACACGCAATGATCGCTCCACGGTTTGGAATGCGCGCACAATGAGGCTAATTGTCTCTCTATCCGCGCCCGCATTCTGTCGATTGGGGAGATTTCGTGTCGCTAGTCCCGCGATCGCGGTCTCCATTGTGTGGTGGTTGGTTCTCGCATATGGATTCGCTTATGCGCCATTGTCCATATTCGCCAATAAGCACACGCGACTCGACGGTTGCGTCACTTCAATTCAACTTCAATGACCGCCGTCAGCGTCGACTATACCCACCTCTGGGCCCACGCTGCGCGAACGGGTCCAATCGCGACACAGCAAGCCAACGCCCACATGTTCGCCCCAGACGTCAACGACACGACAAGTCTCTTCAGCGTACAGCCGGGGTCAGGGCGCCCCCTGCCGATCGTCGTGCAGCACTCCCCCATCCTCCAGTTTAATCCCGACTCCCCTGAATTCGGCGACGACTTGAGCATGGATTTCCGACAGCGCTGTGTGACACAGCCCCCCTCTCCGTGCTCGGTCGGCAACTCGCCATCTCCGAGGCACTCGCCCCTTTCCGCATCGCCGTTTGTCGGGAGTGCGGCGATTGCAAGTGCACCATCGTCGCAAGCCCGGTCCCTCCGACGGGTGCCCGTGTGTATTCAATTCGGTGTGATCGACGCCCACTTCTACGCAGACATGTGCTATGTGGACAGTGCGAATCGAGGCGAGTTGCCCGTGATGACCGACTTTATGTTGCGCCGGACCGGGTCTGCAATCGACTCATCAACGCAGCAGCAGCTCACTGCAGACTCAATTGACGCGTGCCGACATGTGGTGATATACACCGCACGCGGCACCGCCGAGTCGGATGCGGTGATGGGATTGATCGGCGCAGCGGAGCGCGCGGGGAAGACGGGGTTCGTGCGAACCCTCGCCATGTAATAAATAACTTTCACGTCAAAACAATCCTCGTCTATCCCGTGTGCCATAAGCGCGTGTGGATAACGCTGTTGTGGATCGAGCATAAGCGGACTGTCCGCGGCCGATCCTGCTACTCTCTCTTGCATGTTGTCGCACACGGATGCGCACATTGTGCACCAGAGCCACGAGCGACCGGTTCCGGACACAGACGAGACAGTGCCTCGTGCTCGAAAGAAGCGGTGTGTTGCGGCGTCGCGTGTGGACACTGTGCCCCAAGGGGACGTGTGGGGAACACCGGAGGAGGCGATGATCATGTTGCTATTGGACTTGCCACAAGCGATTCGCCCGTCGTTTGACCGGCCCTTGACGGTCTGGGATCCGTTCTCTGGTACGGGAGAAAATGTCGTGGCGAAGATGGCGCGGATCATGGGATTCCGGGTGATTCAGAGCAACATCCTGATCGACAAAGCGTTTGCATGTGATGTGCAGCAGGGAAAGGATTTTTTCGGCACGGAAATCACGGACTCGGGACACATGGTTGCACTGGTGCCACGCGACCGGTATGGAGACCCCATACACTTCGACGGAATCCTTACACATCCTGCCTATTCACAAAAGGACAAATTCTTACAGCGTGTGCAGCTGCATGTGAAGGCGAACCCGAAGTTATTCTTCGCGGCGTTATTGCCGCTCATGCTATTGGAGGGACTTGGACGGATGGACGTTATTCAGTCACTGCAAATGTCGACGCGCATTATCCCGAACCGGATCAATTTCAAAGTGGGACGCGAGCTTGTGAATGGCGGGTTACGAGCACAGCCATCAAGCAGTATGCCGTTCAACACCTCGTGGTTTGTGCGGTATCCGGGCGAGGAGTGCAAACTTGGGTATCTCCATGGCCGATGCACACAGCTGCAGTTCAGCATTGCACCGCACATTCTCATGGCGGCGTTCAGGCGGACACGGCTCCGAACTGTCCTGGATCTCGGTCGCGAGCATGTGTCAATCTATAGACCTGGAATGTGTCTCGACGACCGAGGGCGATTGCGAGTTGCGCCCGTTGATCCGGATGCTGAGAGCGAATCGAATAGTTTATTTGCAAGTCCAGTCGCAAGTCCACCGACCTCACCACGACCATAAACAGTCATGTGCCTTGATTAGGCGAGTGTCTTTCACCACATCACATCACTGTATGCTCGCTGGCGCGTGTAGTCACACGGGTTGTGTTTATCCTGGTGAGTTTGCATGTCCCGCGTGTCCGGCGGGGACGTTTTTATGTGGGCGCCACTGGACGACATGCGACAGGTGTGTGCATGGTGGGGTCCAGCTCATCCCCGGCGCATGCAGTGCGTGTTTCCAGGCCCTCCACCGGTGTGGTGGGTGTGGGAAGTGCCTTCAGGCGTGGCACCTCCAACCGCACACACGCGTGTGTGGTAAATGCCAGTTCCAGCTCATGTGCACCGCGTGTGGCCACGCCGACGACCCGTGTCCACAGTGCGTGCGAAAGGCGACCTCCGGGTGTCGAACCGCGCTATCACGCGACGACATTCCAAAACTCAGACTGTGGAGACTTCGACGGGCCATAGTGAAAGCTCCACTGCATGCCGCAAGGGGGTGAATGCGCATGAGAAATGTGGCGTCTTCTCTCGGCGGGTGGTAGGAGGTTGGGTGGTATTTACACTGCGCTGTGTCGACATTTGAGGCGCGATGGTTCAGTGGCGTGCGGCCCGTTTTCCGTACTTGCTCGCTTTGCAGACTGCGTTGCGCAATGCCGATGGAAACATTCCAGAGGGATTCGGTTTGCCGGCACACGTCCGCATTCTGTGCGGGAGCTTCGGGCTTCGTCGATCCTCTGCGATTGGAACACGGTCCCCTGAGTCAAGAGCACGCGCGTTGCGGCGTCTCAATGCCCACGTGCGTCACATCCATTTTGACGGGGGGATGACCAGTGCGGACAAAAAGGTTTGCCGTGCCTTCGGAGGTGGCCGCTTTGACGACGCGGCAGTCATGCGTCATGTCGGTGCGATTCGTGCCTTGATGGCATCGTTGACCGCGTAAGACGCGCGCCACTATCGGTTCATACGTAAACCACTTGTGACCCACATTTTTTTAGTTTGCATCGGTTGCTCTTGTTTTATTCTAAATTCCACACCAGCCCATTAAGCATACCCAGTGCACGCTTTCATCGGAACGAGAATCGGTTTTTGCATGCCATCTCACTGCGCGTCTCCACGCGGTACTGCCTCTGAAAACGGTACCACACGTTCGTTCCGTCATCGTCGGTTTTACTGCGACCGCGCACCCGTAACAATGAAACGTCATGCGCGGCGAGAACGGTACCGTCAAAAAACCAGAGTCGAAAAGGCGACACTCACACACATTGGACAACACAAATTGTTCATTTCCGCAGCATACACAATCACCGGGCGTTGCGGTATTCGGACACCGCGCGCAATCTTCGTCTCCAATTGGCGCAATGCACTGCATGGCAGCTCCTGGTGCATGCCAGTGTGGTGGCTTCGTACCACGCGCGGCGATGAACAGATTTCCCAATGTCAGGTCGGAATATCGGACGTGGGGTTGTGTATAGGCAGCGTGTGCTTTCATATGAAATACCGACGGCGCATGGCGGAAGGATATCACACGAGGTAATACCGCGGTGCATGTACATTCATATTGCGGGTAGTTCGTTTGGGTGTGTGAACCCAAGCGTAAACAAATCTTTCCATACGGTTCGCGTGTAACCGTTCCTCATTCCCAACTTGCCAGTATCGCCTACCATGTCCGCCACCGCGATGCGCACCGACATGGGCTTGTGGCGCTGTTGTATGTCTGCAGTATCTCCGTCGATTGTGGCAATTGCTCCGACGGCATGTGTGCGTGCTTGTTTGTGGTTATGGTGCGGGCTTTCAAATCGACAATGAACCCTTGCATGACTTCATGCCAAGAATACAGCTTGTCCACTAAAGGGTATTTCGCAAATGCAATTGCAAGGTTACCAAATGCGGATCGCACATCTGCCGAGAATGTATGTCCTTCTGTCGGCTCGAACAACACATTCAGTGTGTTTCTCGCGATGGCGCTTGCATAGTTACGTTGGGTACCCGAATCCCGACGCAACGGTAGTTCGATGAGACCAAATTTGCGGGTGTTGATCTCTGCTTTGAGGACATCCAACCACAGAACCACGCGATCATTGGGGGGGAACTCGTCCATCGCTTTGGATACCTCATTGTGGATGATAATCATGAACCGGCGCACGTGGTTTCCATATGCGATGTGCTCTTGGTCAATTTCCGGTGCAACGGAGTCCCACCACCAACCCACGCGATTGTGATCAATTGAATGTGGGCCGTCTTCGATACGACAGACTGCGTCCGTCACCTCGTGCCCCCCACCTCCCCCCGTGTACAGGGAGTGCGCTGTCGTCTCGCGGGGTTCTTGTGTCACAGAGCGCGGCGTGGGATGGGAGAGACCCGCGATGTGAAAATGACCAAGAGTAACCGCATTCGCTGGTGCGTGTGTTTGAAGGGGGGGTTGCACTTGATGTTTTCTAAATGACATGGGACAGCGATGACGTCGGCTCCGCAGTGCGTATATACAGACTCGATGTATATATATATACTGTATAACCACGACGCCATGCCACTCCACCGCCCGCCTCCACACAGTGCTCCCCCGCGCGACGGTCGCACGGCGAAAGTGCGTGGCCGCCGGGCGGGCGTTCCCGTACACTACGTGCCTCGACGAAGAGACACTGGCGCTTATCACACACGCCGTCGCCGCGCGGGTCCTCACGCGCGACTCGCAGCCAAGGCCACCGGCCGAGTACTCTTGCGCTGTCAACCATGCCCTCAACGCGGCCCACTTGGACCCATGGGTGCAGTACCCCGCGGCGGCGAGCGGAACGTTCGCCGTCGTCGCAGACGGGGTCGAGAGGGAGGTCGAGTGGGTCTTTGAGTCTATAAACTAGATTCGTCCGTTTGTATACTGAGTGTGACACGTGTCATTTCGCAGAACATCATCAATTCCCCAATCTCGGGTTCGTGACACCCCGTCCATGCAACCCTCAACACGGAACTCTGTCGCCTGGGGTGCTGCACTTGAAACCGGCCAACAGCTTACCAGGATGGACGCGCTTCAGTGTGCAGTAGAAATTGTTCTAGATCAATGGCGCCTACAACTTGATGAGCTAACGACCATATACACTGACCATATCCCCGTGACCGGACACGTGCAACGACTATACGATTGGGGTGCACAGTCTGATGTGTACAACTTTCCGACATTCGTCGCATTTACAGACGAAGCAGCAGAGGATGAATGGCAAGATGAGGATTTTGACACGTTCATGGAGAGGAGGGCGGTGCGGAAAAACGGTCGCTGAGTTGACACGGAAGAGCAGCGATTGTTCGCGTGTAACCGTTCCTCGTTCCCGTCTTGCCAGTATCGCCTACCATGTCCGCCACCGCGATGCGCACCGACCTGCTCGTCCCCATGCTCGCGGCACTCGACCGGTACGCGACCACGCACGCCTCGATTCGCGCGGACAGTGCGGCGGAGACTGCGCTTTTCCACCGCATGTCACTGTGGGCATGTCTCGCCGGCTCGGCGGACCCGGGCTTTTTGGCGGAAGGGGTGCGCGAGGCGGTGCAAGGGAGCCCAAACGCCGAGTTGCTCTGTGTGCTATTCGCGACATGCACTGCCCGGTTCGCGCAACTCACAGAGGCGGCCACCCTCGCTGAGATGCGCACCACGAATCGCCGGTATCGGGCAGCGAATTGCACTCGTGTATAAGTGTGTGGGGCGTGGGCGGGTAGCACAGCCACCCCGGTTTCAATGGACACGGCGTGCAGAGTACTCGAATGCGCCACCCCGTTCGCGAACACGGCACGTATCAATGTCGGGACGGACGTGTACTTGGTGTGCGCAAAGCACGCTGTGCATATTGTTATGGGCACCAAGCTCGACTTCGGTCTGCCGCGCTTCGCACCCGCATTCGACGAGACACGACCACCGCCGCTCATTATCCCGGGCAGCGACAACTGGCAACTGCGCCTGTACACAGATGACGACAGTCCGCGCCCGGCCATAACCGAAGACGACCCGCCACCACTCATCCTTCCCGCATAAACACTCCCTTTCGCCACCATCAATACCGTGTCGATGTCTTCTCGCCGCACCGCGCGCGGTCGTGTGGCCTCTCTCGCGGCAGAGGCACATGCCTTCTGTAACAACGATCCGTCGTGGCCAGACACGGCAGCCGCACAGCAGACCGCGGCCCAGTGGCGCGACGCACGCGACACCGCGCATGGGATCGCGATTGGGGCGTTTGTCGCGTTTACGGTGTTGGTTTGTCGTGTCGTGGTGGACACACAGCGACGTGTAGTATAAGTATGCTGCGCAGTGGTCGTGTATCCCTCTCTTCCCATGCTCGCCGGGATGGACCCTGCTGTAGCGGCGGCGTTCGCCGAGGGCGTCGATAACGGCAACGCGTCTGCGCTTTTCACCACCCCGACCGCCAAGGAGCGCAGGGCAGCCCGTCGCGAAGCCGGAATTCGGCGCTACGACAACACGCTGGTTGTCGCCAAGATCCGGGCGAAGCAAGCAATCGTCTTTGAACTAATGCGCAACGCCCAGTTCAATGCGCTTTCGATGGGTGAGACCCCTGTTGATGCCCTGAATGCGGCACGGGCGTCATTTGTGGTGCAGCTCGAATTGCGCCCAACGCCGCCGAGCGCACTGGCGCTGCGGGTCACGGATGTGCTGAAGTCGGCGATCCACACGACACCCGGCGTCTCATCGCGCTTTGCGGATATTGTGTGTCGCGAGCTGTATACCGCGCAGACGTACATTCGAAAGCCGAACCTGGCAAAGCAGACGGTGCGCGACCTCGACTACCGAGGCCTCGTCTATACGTTCGCAGTCTTTGCATGGGCGTGGACGGCGGCTGCAAAGCACAGCACGCGTCTCACACACCGCATGCTGTTTCGAGAGTCGATACGGATTCTGCTTGGTGACGGAATGTGCGTGTTCAGCGACCAGCTCATGCTGCTCCGCAACGGAGAGGCACACACGGGCGATATTCTGAACACACTGGCGCTGCACACCACCTCTATCGAGGCGCACCAGGGACACATGGCCCACGCAAAGTCCAGTCTTCGGAACCGGGTGCCATTGCCACTCTCCGCCCTTCTCGTGTTCGATTCGTCTGCGGCACCCATTGAAGGGGACGACGACGGTCCGGCCGACGCCGACGCGATGCAGAACACCGCCCATGCGTTCGTGTTCGCCGCAACGGTTGGGCAGTGAATAAATGAAGTGGGTGTGGTATTAACTTGTTTGGGTGTGGTGAGTGCGGAGAGAGATGTCAACCGTGGTGGGTGTCGCGGCGATGCATGCCGCACAAGAGACCTGGCGCGTGAATGCTGCTGTGTGCAACGTCGCAGAGGACCCCATCCCGCCAGAGACGAGTAAGCGGAAGGCTTCCGAACAGCACCGCCCATCGCCGATTCCCATGGTCAAAGACCCGGACACGTCTCAGACTCGAATCGAACGTGGCTCACTCACACCCCGAACGAGGCGTGGAATGATGGTGTGCGCCCCTGACACACACACAGCGCCACCCAAGCACAGTGAGGCGGAGATCGCGATTGTGTGGGACAACGCACATGCGACGTATCACATGGCGGAAGGCACGCGTGGAGATGCGATGTTATTGCGCGCCGCGGCATTTTATAACGCGCTTTCGTGTGCCCTCAACGGGGGCAATGCCGATCACCGCGAAGCACGTTTGGCCAGTAAAGTCACGCGGGAAATGCGCACATGGAGTGCGCAGCGCATCGTGCGTGGGCCGAGGTTTCGCCTGGAGTCCGAATTGCAGCACAGTATCGGTATTCGTATGGCACTGTGGGAGGTCTGGCCCAAGGTTCCGTCCGATGGCACGATTTACTCGGCGGTTGTGGAGATGTACACGGACCGCTTGCGGTGCACGCATCCAGACCTGGATATCACAATATCGAATGTGTGCACGTTGTGCAAGATCGCAACGCAGTTGTGCCAGGGCCCGGCGCTACCCCTCGCATAAAGCGTCTCTTTTCCCACCATTTGTGTGTGTGCAATGTGAGTGCCGCCGTGTATTAACGGGTCCGCCCCCCTCGCATAAGCCACCAATGTCATTCGCGCCCAAAGCAGCCCGAGTCGAGGCTGCGCCTGTCGCCGACTTGGCGGTTGGGTGCGAACACGATGTCGGCCACCATGGTCACCACTACAACCACAACGACCACTACAACCACAACGACCACCACCACGACCATCACAACCATCACAACCATCACAACCACCCCGGTCGCCATGGTCACTCCCACTCACACGAAATGCACCCGACCATTACCACTGCCGCGTCCGACGTGCGCGTGCCGGCGGTCGGTGTGCCGTGGTACGACCAACCACTGCACGCTGATATTCTCGCTACAATGCAAAGGGTGATTCCCGATTTGCATGGCAAGATTCAAGCCGAATTTGAAGGGAACGCAAACATGCGTGGATTTCGTTGGTTCACTCGCGCTGATCTGAGCATGCGACTGGATGGCTTAGGAGAGCATCGTCGGTATCATGGTCAATCTGCGCACCGCGATCTAAAAATTTATGCAGCCCTTGTGGTGCAAGCGGATTCTTCACCCACTGACTATTCAAGCCAATCGCCACGTGTACTTTCACGCCACTTGGCACTGTGGTCGTTTCTCCAATTGGTCACGGCAAAGGGATTTCATCAAACCCACGCTACCTTTCACCAAAACAAAGACAACACCAAACACCACAATCACATCCGCGTTGAACCGGAACTGGACCTAATCTGGGGACTAGCAAAAGATGCGCTCGACAGTGCCATTGCATCAAAGCCACAAAAGAGTCGCAGTGGCCTCAATGCGGAGCGAAAGGCGCGTCGCGCCAAGCAGATAATCAAGGACAAGCAGTATGCAGCCAAACGCGCCGCTGAAGACAAACTCACGCCCACCGAAGAGAAGCCACTGCCCGCACGCAACCGCAATGGTCGAAATGCAACACCTGGCGCGGCAACAAAGGCGTGATTCATTTGACTCCCCTTGCCCCCTTCCCCTTCCCTTTTGCGACTCTTCGAATGACGCCGGCGAGGACGGTTGCGGCGACCGGGTCGATCGGACATGGCGCACGTCGGCGTGCCCGCACACGCACCCGCTCTTCTGCGCTGTGTACGCTCGTGTCAAGCTCACGCAGACTGTGGTGCAGCTCGGCCAGCCGTGCGCTCGTCACGATCGACTGTCGCTTTTCAAACGCTGCACGCGCTTTTCGACTGCGTGCCATGGCCGCTGCCCGCTTGGGTTCGGGGGCGGTCTCTGGATCCGGAAGTAGGTCGAGGACGGTCGCACATGTCGTGCGCAGCATTGTACGCGCCCGTAATGAATTAGAATTTCGGCGCACGCCTGTCATTGCGTCTGTCAGCAACCCCCGCAGCGTGACGTGACTGTGAATGAGAAACCGATCGGCGTCCGGCGGGATCCCGTCCATGGCATCCATTTCCTCAGGCGACCCCGCGCGGCTGAAGCGTGTCGCGCGCAGTGCGGTGTGGTGCGACATTCCTAACGGTCGACTGTGATTGGCTTTGTACACACCACCCAGACGCGTGCAAATCAATACCCAATCCACGCGTGGTTCAACGCCGGTCGTACCATAAGGTATTATTTACTAATTATGTCAAGTCGACAGCGACTCGGGCAACTCAAACGTCACCTCGAACGTCGCCGAGACGTTGGCGCGCTTGGTCGCGGACTTGACCGTAGGGAGATTGGTCTCGCAGTTGAACTTACCCTCGGGCTTGGTCGCGTCGAGACCCACGTCGGCGCGGAACAGCTCGCACTTGAAGCGGGAACAGTCCACGTCGGGCATGTGACGAACCACCTCTGATGTGAGGATGCCAAGCACGCGATCCACCACCTCGGTCGCGACCTGATAGCAGCCGTCCACCTCCATGGTGTCGCAGAGCTTCTGTGCCATCTTCAGATTCACAGAATTCATCTCGATCATCTCCACCACCGGGTGGTCGGTTCGGACAAGACACGCGCGCCCGGACTGCAGGCGGTTGATGCCCTGGGTCCCGATGTTCGCCATCGTGTACCCTGGGTATCGCTGCGCAAAGTTCGACGTGAGGCTTTGCGCCTTGTGCATGATCACCATCGGCGTGGTGCATGATGTGTTGGGGAGGAGATGCGCCGAGTTGCGCGCACCGTGGTCGTTCAGGAACGCTCCGTGCACGCCGGGGATGTCGATCGCCATCGGCACGTCGTGCTGGTTGCTGTACCCGATCATTCGGACTTCATGGAAGCGCACCTGCGACAGATTCGCCTGGCGTCTCGTATCGCTGGGGTCGCGCAAACCCGAAATGCCGAAGATCTTCACAGTGTGTTGGTCGCTGAGTGGTTCCCACACGGTGGACTTGGTGGCAGGGTCAGCAAACGAGTCGAGAGAGCCACTGTATGTGACAGTGAATGCCCGGGTGCGCATGTGAGCGGAGCGCTCCGGGGCCGTGGACACGTTCTGTCCCGACTGAAACTCGTCTGCGTGGTACTGTTGCGCATGGGGTTGTTGTGACTGGACATTTGCCGTTCGGAGGGAGTCGCGGGCGGAGGAGGCAAGCTCGTGAATGTTGTCGGGTGCATGAGACATTGCTTACCGCCACTTGCCAAGCGCGGCCGATTGGTTAAATAGAAACCCGCCGTTCGTGGGAGTCGACTCAAAACCCGGGGAGTCGGCGTCTCTGCAGTGGAGCACAGTCCCCCAGTCCACGCAACGCTCGATTCGAGCCTGGAAGGAACGCCGCACTGTCCCGCATTCCGCCATAGAGTGACACTCCGAAGTGCTTCTGCAGTGACCGGATAAGCATCTGGCGCTTCTTCATCAGTGACCGCTCCTGGAACTGTTTGCTGTATCGCCGCGTCACCATCGTGTCGTTGTCCAGGATCTCGTATGCCACAAGCATCGCGAGCTTCATGCTCAGTCCTATCTCCCCCTTATGCTGTGCACCCGGCGCAGTGGTCCCGGCAATCACAATCGCGTCGGCGTCGAGTGTCACCCCGACAATGTCCTGGAGCTTGATCGACGCGAGCTCGAGCCCGGCGATGTACATCGCAGTATACGTGAGTACGCCTGAGTGCTGCGGCTGCATCGCCCACGCCATTTCGTTCGCGCTCCCGACCAAGTCGGGGATGTTCACGGGCGCCGTCGCCGCCTTGTTCACAACAGTGTTGATGTTGTCCATCCACGTCACCAGTGACACTGGGTCCCGTCGTCCGTGTCGTTGCTCCTGCAGTGCCGCGTCGATCTGGTCGTTGTCCGTCGCGATGGCCGGGTCGCTCGTCGACACCCCCACTTCGTTGCCCGCAATGGACTGCAGTCGGAGCTTCTGGTGGTTGGCCATGCCGCCAATCATATTGGCGGCCATCCCCACTCGTGTGAGCGTGATCTGGTCGGACAGTTTCTGTTTGCGCCCGAGTTCCGCAAGGCGAGCGGCCTGCGGGTCGCAATGATCGGCGTGCAGATGCTTCATCGTCAACAGCGGCGACGTCACGCCCTCCACCTTGAGCATGAACTGATACTTTGGGTTCTCACGCAGCTCCCGCAGTCGGCGCTGCTCCTCGACAACCCACCCCGCGTTGTACTGGCCGGCCGCGTGTTCCGCCGGCTGTGCGAGCGTGCCGTCAACCTCGGGATACCCCCGCTTCTCACCACGGGTGTCCGCTTTGGCAGAAGCGCGCGCGTCGTCATGGATAGGCGCAAGCCCAGGCAATGGAACGTCCTCGAATGGCGACCCCACGTCGAGCAGCGAGGCGCCGCCGACTTCATCCGCAGTGAACGGGTCGCTAGTCTGTAGCAGTGCAGACTGTGCTCGGCCACCACGATACATGAGAGGATGCTTTGGTGTGAAGCGTGGGGCGGTGCAGTTTATGCGCAGGGTGGTTGTTGCAGACCATGTGAACAATCAACACGCACATTCACACTGTCGTTCACTCGCTACGCCCTCCCATTCGCATTGTCGCTGACAAGGGGCATCTTGCCGGCTCCGACCCACCCCATGTTGAACGGTTGCGGTGCACACTGTTGACTACAGTGATTTCGCCTGTTTCACCGGGGCGGTGGGCGGGGCGGTTCAACGACGGTGTTGACCACCTTGATATGTGTACTTAACATGCATAGTGGCGAAGTATACTCATAGAATGTCATTTCGTCCTGCACGGGCACCAGTGCCGGTGCAGGCTGTACCGGTCACCTATCGCACCCCGACATTCTCCACTGCAATTCACGACAGCCCACGAGCTGCTGCATGGAGTGTCGCTGTTGCGCCGCACCACCATACGAACTTCAAACACTCCGAAATTGAGTACGCGTTCGCACGCGAATTTGCATTTGTCTTTATTGAACATGTCCGCTTAGACACAGAGCTGATGGCCCATTGGCAGATCCGCGATGCCACAATGGCTGCGATACAGCTACTCGATCCGTTCGGCGGAGCGGGATCGAGTGCAATTCTAAATAACGTAAACAAAGTGCACGAGCTCGCCCGGCTGCAAGACGCAAGTATCACCTCACTCCACAATGCCATCATACTTGCGACAAGGTCCGCGGTGCACGACGCGGCAGACGACCTTTTCGCGTATGTGGTCGTCGAAGGATGGTTCGTCCCTTACCGGATGACTGTTTTTATTTGCGCAAATGAAAGAACAGCGCATTCTAAGAAAAACGTTGCAAGCAGAATTTTGACTTTCGTCCCCAAACTCAAGCTACAGCATCTGCAAAGTACACGGTCCTAAAATAGAACACGTGGAAATAGTGCGAACGGAAATGCGAACGTTGAGGACAACACACACAAATGCACAACCGTGTACTATACATAGACACGCGACGTGTGTGCACGAGACAATTAAGTGGACCATGACACACAGAGGCGCACGCCTCGTTGTCCCCGTTGGGATGCGCAGTGTGTGGGTAAGGGCGAATGGCAGACCTTCAGTCGACTTGGAGGAATGTACGCCGGAAGTACGCAGGGTATGGAACACTTCGTTTGCGAGTATTACGAGCGGGCTATCTTTATTGGAAAACGACAACCCCCCACTGTATACCGACGACACGAGCTTACTTGCAGATCTCAAACAGCTTGTGGTGTTTGCACAAACAAGAACACGGCACGACACGGTTCCAACCACTGCTTTCGCAGTACAGCAGATGAAAACGGCGCTCGAAAACTTTGTGAACGCGTCGGATCGAAGTTTATACGTAATTCCGTCAATAGCAACAGGTGCACTTTCGTTGGCAGTTTTAAGTTACGCTGTCAACTTCGAACTTGAACCAGTCACAGTCATCAACAAGGTGTCGGCGGCGTTCTTTAACACACTTGTCGGCATCCAAGAATCCCGCGACGCGCTCGTGCAACAGGAAAAGGACGACGCCACCGAGAAGGAACGCGATCGGATCCTCAAAGAACGAAATGCACATGAACGCGATCGGATCCTCGAAGAACGAACTGCACTGTCGAATAGCGAAGATAACGACAGCGACACAGACCAAACGGACCAGAGCTGCACCGACTCACAGTGTCTCGATACCGTCCGTGACCTATACGACGAGGAATTCACTCGTGTATATGAATATGTGGGACCAGGATACAACCCAGACGATGGGTCGCAGTTCAACGAGTGCTTGGACGACATAGACCACATCGGTTCACTTTACGACCACGAAAGCAACCTTGTGTATATCCGAGTGTTAAAACAACCATCAGAAATCGACACATAGACCACAAAGCGCAACGACATACCAGTAAAAGTCGTCAGCCCCTGTTACCAAATGTGTACCAATCGACATTTCAAACTTCAATTTTACCCCTTGCGCTGTGCAAGCGCGCCCTCATGGCACCATTCGCTGCGAAAACGACACACGCAGATGGCGCGTGTGTCGGGTAACTTGCCGCGCGTGGTCGTGTGGCGTACACGAAGTCGCTGTGGCCGTCGTTGTGGATGATCTCTCGCGCGGTGTCTACTGCACGGCGAGGCGCCCTTTTGTCAATACAAGAAATTGTGAATAAACAGACCCTTTGAACCATCACCACACACACCCACAATGGCAGTCGATGCGCCAGAGCACAAAGAGTCACCTCCCGTCTGTGTCATCTGCTTGGATGAGGGCGAGTTGGTCCCCACGGCGTGCAACCACCTGTTTCACCCGAAGTGTATCGCGATCTGGCTCGACACCGCAACCACGTGTCCCACTTGTCGGGCCACACTGCGGAAACCCGGGTCTCGGTCGTCGTCGCATGGGCGTATATCGAATATGACCGAGCAATACGACGTGCTCAACCGAAATCTCAACCAACTGGCATTCTCGTCGTTCCAGATTATACCAAATATGGAAATTCCAGAAGACATAATATGCCAACTTGGAACCCACATTGTGGAACGAACGGCAGACCCGTAAACCAAGCATGCCTCGCAATGCGTTTGTATTGGCAGCTAGCACCCCCTCGGCACAATGTGGTTGTTTTCGAGTGCAAAGAGAAGCAGTATGCACGGGATTCCGCCAAATGTCCATGCATTACGGATCCACTCGGTGTTGTTGTCGTTTGAAACACCAGTCGGTGACTGACTTGGTTGAAATTAGAGCACAAATTCTCGTTCGCATTTACATTTGCACTTCCGTTCGCATGTTCTATTTTAGGAACATGTACTTTGCAGACGCTGTGGCTTGAGTTTGGGGACGAAAGTCAAAATTCTGCTTGCAACGTTTTTCTTAGAATGTGCTGTTCTTTCGTTTGCGCCAATAAAAACAGTCATCCGGTAAGGGACGAACCAGACCCGTGTTTTGTCAAAACCCCTAACAAGGATACATTCCGCACCCTCGTTAACTTATTTAAATTAGTTTAATGTATCTGTGTTAGCCGTGCCGAACCCCATACCGGTAACACTCCCACACACGCACGTGCGTTCGCATCTATATGATTCCGTTCGCACAATTTTCACCGGTACGGTGGTTTGAATTTGAGAATAAATTCCGTTCGCACGTCCGTTCGCATGACCGTTCGCACATACATTCACACTTCCGTTTGCATGTTCTATTTTAGGAACATGTACTTTGCAGACGCTGTGGCTTGAGTTTGGGGACGAAAGTCAAAATTCTGCTTGCAACGTTTTTCTTAGAATGTGCTGTTCTTTCGTTTGCGCCAATAAAAACAGTCATCCGGCAAGGGACGAACCAGACCCGTGTTTTGTCAAAACCCCTAACAAGGATACATTCCGCACCCTCGTTAACTTATTTAGATTAGTTTAATGTATCTGTGTTAGCCGTGCCGAACCCCATACCGGTACAATTCCCACGCACACCCGTGCGTTCGCACGCAGACGCAACCAATCCCGTTCGCATACATTCCATCGGTATGGGGTTCGGCACGGCTAACAAAGATACATTAAACGAATTTAAATAAGTTAACGAGGGTGCGGAATGTATCCTTGTTAGGGGTTTTGAGGAAAACCGGGTCTGGTTCGTCCATGGACCGAATCCTGTTTTTATTGGCGCAAACGAAAGAACAGCACATTCTAAGAAAAACGTTGCAAGCAGAATTTTGACTTTCGTCCCCAAACTCAAGCTACAGCGTCTGCAAAGTACATGTTCCTAAAATAGAACATGCGGAATTCGTGCGAACGGAAGTCATATCGTCCCGTTCGCACGATTTGGGTACGCATTTGAATTCAAGTCGAGGTGAAAATGTCGAATGCGGTCGACATCATATGAACGAGACCGCGCAATGGTGTGAAATGGGCTGTTTATGACCGGAAGTGGCAACAGGCAAGGCCCCCTCAGCGACTTAAATTGGGCACACCGTCCAATGCCGTCGTGGTGGTCAGTCCAGTGCAGAACCTCAAGTCGAGCGTGTGAAGTGTGGGCGCAGCAGCCAGCGCGTCCACGTTTGTCAGTCCAGTGCATGCCCACAATTTGAGTGCATACAACGCAGGCGCAGCAGCCAGCGCGTCCACGTTGGTTAGGCCACGGCAGCACGCCAAGTCGAGCGTGTGCAGGGAGGGGGCAGCGGCCAATGCATCGATATTTATTAGTGCAGTGCAGCGCCATAAGGAGAGCGTGTGCAGCGCGGGCGCAGCGGCAAGGACATCGACATTTGTCAACCCACCACAGAACGTCAAGTCGAGCGTGTGAAGCTTACGCGCAGCGGCCAATGCGTCAACGTTGGTTAATTCAGAGCAGTTATACAAGTTGAGCGTGTGCAGTGCTGGTGCATCGGCCAGTGCATCGATGTTTGTCAGCCCAAAGCAGGACGCCATGTTGAGTGTGTGCAGTTTGGGTGCATCGGCAAGTGCGTTGATATTGGTTAGCCCACAGCAGTACCTCAAGTTGAGTGTGTGCAGCTTGCGTGCCGCAGACAGCCCGTCGAGGTTTGGCAGCCAAGTGCAGTCGGTCAAGTTGAGTGTGTGTAGCGCAGGCGCAGCGGCCAGTACATCGAGGTTTGTCAGTCTAGTGCAATAACTCAAGTTGAACGTGTGCAGTGTGTGTACATATTGCGGTTGAAGTGAAACTTCACCACATGCCTTCCATCTCCACATGGAACTCAATCCGAGTGCGATTGCGAAGTCAGCATCCGTACAAAGCGTTTGCGTGTTGATGTGAACTGCATGTGTGGCCAATTCATCCCGCCACGCTTAACAGACGCGTCGCATGGCAAGGGATATTGTGGTATCGTTGTCATTGACCACGCGTGCGAAGATCGAGGTGAACGTGTCGGTATTGAGCCTCTCGAATGGGTTGGACATGATACAAATGAGACGACACAACGGTGTGGCACTGGGCTGTTTATTGGCGAATTTGTCAATGGGAAGGCCCATCAGCGCCATAAATTGGGCACGCCGTTCAACGCCTCCGTGTTTGTCAGCCCATAGCAGCAGCACAGATCGAGCGTGTTCAGCGACAACGAAGCGGCTAGGGCGTCGACGTTTGTTAGGTGAGCACAGAACGACAAGTAGAGCGTGTGCAGCTTCGGCGCAGCGGCCAATGCGTCAACGTTTGTCAGCCATCTACAGCTCGTCACGCTGAGCGTGTGCAACACGGGCGCAGCGGCCAATGCGTCGATGGTTGTCAGCCCATTGCAGCGCGTTAACTTGAGCGTATGCAAAGCGGGTGCGGCGGAAAGGGCATCAACGTTGGTCAGATTATGACAACCCCACAAATCGAGTGTGTGCAGCGCGGGAGCAGAGCCCAGTGCGTCGAGGTTTGTCAACCCAGTGCAGTTGGTCAAGTTGAGCGTATGCAGCGCGGGTGCAGCGGCCAGTGCGTCGAGGTTTGTCAGTTTGTCACAGCCCGTCAAGTTGAGTGTGTGCAGCGCGGGCGCAGCGACGAGTGCGTCGATGTTGGTCAACCCTTTGCAGAATGCCAAAACGAGCGTGTGCAGCTTGGGTGTTGCAGACAGCGCGTCGACGTTGGTCAGCCCAGTGCAAAACGACAAGTCAAGCATGTGCAGCACAGGCGCGGCGGCAACGGCGTCGACGTTTGTCATTCCACGACAGTGCGCCAAGTTGAGTGTGCGCAGCGATGACGATGCGGCCAGCACGTCGATGTTGGTCAGCCCTGTGCAACGCCTCAAGTTGAGCGTATGCAGTACATTCACAAAGTGTGGTCTGAGGGCCACTTGACCGCGTGCCCTCCATTTCCACTTTTGACTCAGTGCGACTGCGCAAGCAAAGTCGGCATCCGTCGCAAGTGTCCGCGTGTGACTGTGCAGAGTATGCGTGGCCAGCTCGTCGCGCCATGCGGTGCAGACAAGTCGGAGGGAAATGGACATTAAAAATCCATTGTCAGTGACCACGCTTGCGATGACTGAAGTGAACGCGTCGGCGTTGAGTGCCTCGAATGGGGTGGACATGTTATTATCGATAACGTGTAATGGTGTGGCACATGCCTGTTTATGGACGAATCCATCAATAAAGAAGGCCACCTCAGCGCATTGCGTTCGTGGACGTTAAATTGGGTTTGTCTGTCTTTGGCATCAGTGCCGAACCCCATACCAATCACACCACACACACGCCCGTGTGTTCGCATCTATTGTATCCCGTTCGCATGTATTTCACCGGTATGGGGTTCGGCATGGCTAACACAGATACATTAAACTAATTTAAATAAGTTAACGAGGGTGCGGAATGTATCCTTGTTAGGGGTTTTGACAAAACACGGGTCTGGTTCGTCCCTTACCG
>Ga0307492_10000193_pt1 | contig 26746 bp, 29 predicted proteins | sample SI3LmetaG_FD_202365 | JGI IMG/M metagenome (GOLD analysis project Ga0307492, IMG submission 202365) | Sea-ice brine microbial communities from Beaufort Sea near Barrow, Alaska, United States - SI3L | ecosystem: Environmental > Aquatic > Marine > Coastal | place: USA: Alaska | collected 2017-05-06 | reverse complement strand
GTATCTCCCAATTAAAAGTATCTCTCAATTAAATGTAGATAGACCACTTATTAGGAAAACATATGCACATAGTTTGTTCTCATTGCCTCGCAATAAACCGTATCCCAGAGGATAAAAGTCATACACAGGCCAAGTGTGGTAAGTGTCAGCAAGCTGCTTATTCTTCGAGTCCAGTGGAGTTATTGGATTCTTCATTTTATCGTTATATTGAAAAAAATGATTTACCAGTGATTGTCGATTTTTGGGCAAGTTGGTGTGGCCCATGTAAAGCTATGGCGCCTGTGTTTAGTAAAATTGCCAGACAATCTGAAAGTTTGCTATTTGCTAAAGTGAATACTGAACAAGCGCAGAAAGTTTCATCTGACGCAACTATTCGTAGTATTCCTACCTTAGTCTTTTTTTACCATGGTACAGAAATCGACAGAATTTCGGGCGGTTTAAGTGAGTCACAGTTGAAAAATTGGATAGTGCAGTGTATGCAAAAAATAGCATAGTTTGCAAAACTAAAAATATTCGTCCAAAAATGCCTCCTATTTGAGTTTTATTACGTAACTAAGGTTTTTACTCAGTTTGTAAAGTCACAAGTGGTCTTTCAAAAAACAGTAAGCCTTTCAAAGAACATAAGGAACTCCATGAGTAAATCTTCTCGTGATTTAACTGTAGGGTCATTGTGGACAGCTATTGCTGCACTGACCTTACCCATGATAATTGGTATTATGGCGACTATGTCTGTGTCGATTGTTGATACCTACTTTGTAGGTAAACTCGGTACCAACGAATTAGCTGCGTTGTCATTTACCTTTCCGATCACGATCACTATCGCAAGCTTAGCTATTGGTTTGGGGGCGGGGGCGGCGGCTGTCGTTTCACAAGCGATTGGCGCTAAAAATGAAAAAGAAGCAAAACGCCTGTCTACCGATAGTTTGATTGTTGCGACTCTAATTGTAGTGATTATTTCAATCATTGGGCTGCTGACGATCAAACCTTTGTTTATGCTCTTAGGCGCGCAAGGGGAAGTGCTTTCGATGATCGAACGTTATATGTGGATTTGGTACATCTCTATGCCGTTTTTGGTCATTCCTATGGTTGCCAATGCGATTATTAGGGCGGTGGGTGACGCCGTATGGCCAAGCATTATTATGATCGGTGCAGCTGTTATCAATATCATAGCAACACCTATTCTAGTTTTTGGCTGGGGACCTATTCCTGCTTTTAATATTGAAGGTGCGGCATACGGCACTCTTATCGCAAGAGTTTTCACTTTAATATTAGCTTTATACGTTGCTTACCATCGTGAAAAAATGATTGTTTTGTTGGTACCCGCGTTATCAGAAATTGTTAAATCCTGTAAAAAAGTACTTAAAGTGGGGATACCGGCAGGTGTTGGCAGCGCCGTTAATCCTTTTGGCGTCACAGTAGTGACTAGCGTTATTGCGACTTTTGGTGCCGAGGCTGTTGCTGCTTTTGGTGTGGCCACGCGTATCGAGTCTTTTGCTTGTATCCCGATGTTTGCGTTGTCTGCTTCTATAGCACCTATAGTAGGGCAGAACTGGGGCGCTAATAAAAAGAGCCGAGTGCTGCAAGCGGTTAAGTATTGTTACCTTATGTGCTGCGTTTGGTCAGCTTTTATATTGATTATATTATATTTTTTGGCTGAGCCAATTAGTCAAGCATTAGCGTCTGATGCTGCTGTGGCAAAAGAGTCATCTAGCTATCTCGGTATCGCCACTGTTGGGCTTTGGGGGTATGGCATTGTGATTGTCTCAGCAGCGGCGTTTAATGCCTTGGGTCGACCGTTAAGCTCATTAGGTTACTACTTATTTAGAACTGCATTATTGTATGTGCCTCTAGGTGTAATCGCGGGCATATATTTCGATATTAAAGCGGTTTATTACGCCATTGCTGCTGCCAATGTCATATCAGGCTTGGTTATTGGTTGGTATACATTATGGTGGCTTAAAAAGGCTGATCTTTGGGACAGCCAACTAAACCAATTAGAGACAGATATCAGTCAGTAACATCTGAATTAATAAGCTATATGAGACCCTAAATGATAGCTCTCATTCAAATAATAATTTGAATGAGAGTATTAAATAACAACGATGAGGGACGTCATGGGGTATTGCTGTTGATTACTTCTGCGCCGCAACTACCGATATTTCGACTAATAATTCAGGTCTAGCCATTGATGCCTGAACACAAGCTCTAGCAGGTGCATGTCCCTCTGGTATCCAACTATCCCATACCGTATTCATGGCCTGAAAGTCTTGCATATCTTTGATGTAAATTGTGGCGGATAACAGATGTTGCCTATCGCTGCCGGCATCTAATAATAATTGCCCTACTTTATCGAGCATAGTTTGAGTTTGGTGTTCAATATTCTGGGTGGCGTCGGCGCAGACTTGCCCACAAAGGTAGATAATGCCTTGGTGGATCACAATCCGGCTCATGCGCTGTTTGGTTTCTTTACGTTGAATAACGGTCATTTTTTTCGCTTAATACGTTGTATTATTGATATCGTGATATTAACAAAGTTGAGATTAACGATAGGTTTTATATCGCATCGGTATCAGCAACGACTCATGTCGTCACTTATAAAAAAGCGCCATAACTTATGACAAGAAATGGCGCTTCAAAACTCAGTACTTAACCGAGACGTGTAACTTAAATTAAGGCTTTTACGGCCTTAGGTGTAATAGGTAAGTCGCGCATTCTTGCGCCAACAGCATTAAATATTGCATTACCGATAGCAGGGGCAACCGCAATTAAACCTGGCTCACCTAATCCGGTCGGGAATTCGGTGTTTTGTACAAAACTGATATCCAATTCTGGTACATCTGCCATGCGCAGTGGCGTATAGGTATTCAAATTTGTGTCAGCAACTTGCCCATCTTTAATGGCTGTTCCTTCGTGTAATGCAAGGCTTAATCCCCAAAGCATTGCGCCTTCCGTTTGGGCTAGCGCACCATCAGGATGAACCACGGTGCCACAGTCCATTACATTCGTAAGTTTTAACACTTTCACGTCGCCAGTGGCGGGGTCAACTCTAACATGTGCGACACAAGCACTCCATGTGGGCATCGTACGCTCTTGACCTGCGGCAATTGCCACACCCATGCCTTCATTTTCAGGTAAGGTTTTACCCCAACCAGATTTCATTTTTGTTTCATTTAACACATGAGCAAGACGTTTTGCTCCACCTACGGCCTCGGGTGCTTTACTTGCATTTTTACCCTTAGCGTCGAGCAGTTGCATTCTGAAATCGATAGGGTCCATATTTTGTGCATGGGCGATTTCATCCATAAACGATTCCACTCCCCATCCAATCCAACCCGGTCCAACAGCACGTAAATAACCTGGTACAAAGGTCTTTTGCGCAAGTGGGTTGTTGATAGCTCGAACTCTATGGTTGTTTAGGCTGTACCAGTGGTCGGCACCACTAATTGAAAAGGCATCGACCTTGGTTTTCTTGTCTACGCTGTCTGGCATAAAACCGGGCGCCATAGTCAAGGATGGCCAACCCGCTGCAGCGGCATGATCAATACCTTGTAAGGCATTTTCGCCATCCCAGTAGGCAGCAAAATGTTGTACTGAAGGCGAGCGGATACAGTCGAAGCGCGAGTCATCTTCACGGGTAAACACAAGCTTGACTGGTTTACCTATGGCTTTGGCAGTCAATGCCGCAGGGATCATGTAATCACCGGCTAAGCGCCTACCAAAACCACCTCCAAGGTAATACTGATGAATAATAATTTTGTCATCAGTGAGTCCCACAGATTTAGCCACAACAGGTAAAAATAATGATTGCCATTGGTTACCCGTATGTACATGACAAATGCCGTCTTTGAACTCGACTGCTGCATTGACTGGCTCTAAAGCAAAGTGCAGCGCAGAAGCTGTCCTGTAAGTGCCATCGATAGATTTTTTAGCTTCTGCAGCTGTTTTATTAATATCACCATGATCAACAAAAAGCCCACCTGAGGATTTATCAGCAACCAGCCTTTCACCTTCGTCAATTAAATCCTGTTCATTGACATTCGCTGTTTCACCGGCCTGATATTCTATTTCAATGTCCTGTGCCGCTCGAATTGCACCGTAATAGGTATCCGCTAGAACAGAGACCCAACCTTGTAGGATATTGCTGGGGTCCTGCAAAATTTCGTAGCCTAAGTAACCTTTAACATTCGTCGCTTTAGTATCATTTACTTTAAGAACCTTCGAACCATAACGAGTTGGCGGTATTAACGGACGTGCGTACACCATGCCTTCGAGTTCAACGTCAATGCCATATTGTGCTGTTCCTGTGGATTTGGCCGGTATATCTAAAGCCTTACTAGGCTTCGCAATAAGTTGTCTGGTTTGCGGATCTTTAGGTGTGAACTTGGCAAGTTCTTCGGGACTAAATGTTTTATCTATTTTGCCTTTAATAACAATGTCGGCGAAGCTAATTGACTTGTCACCGCATATCACTTGGCTATTTTGTGTTTTACAGTCAGTTGCTTGAACGCCCAGTAATGTTGCTGCGGCTTCAATTAAAGCTGTTCGCCCCGCAGCGCCTGCTTGAGACATGGGCAAGTATGATTGGAAAACAGACCATGAACCTCCCGTCACCATATAACCCCATTTGGGATCGGTATCTACATGTTTAATTGTGACCTTATTCCAGTCGGCGCCTAATTCATCTGCAACAATACGGGCGATCGCAGTACCTACGTGTTGCCCCATTTCGGCTCGTGAAATGTTGACCAAAATTGAACCTTTTTGATCAATTTCAAACCAAACGGTTGGATTAAAGCGTTTTTCAATTATAGCAGTAGCAGCAGGTTCTGAGGAACATGAAGTCAACACCGGTGCAAAAGCCATGACTAAGCCAGTGCCCACTGTCCCAATAAGAAACTGACGGCGACTTTGTTCAATATTTTCGGTTTTATTGAGGCGTGTCATATTACACAACCTCCTGTTCATTGCTGTTTTCTAGAATGCTTTTTCTTTTAGGATCATAAATTTTTACTACACTGGCACTTGCAGAGGAGACCTGTTTAATCGCGTCTTTGATGCGTTTATAGGACATACAACGACATAGGTTTCCGGTCATATGATTGACAATTTCTTCATCTGAAGGGTTTGCATTAGTGGCTAATAATGCAGAGGCTTGCATTATTTGACCTGATTGGCAGTACCCACATTGAGGAACCTGATTGTCAACCCAGGCCTGTTGTAAGGGATGTTTGTTTTCAAGCCCTTCAATGGTGAGTATTTCGCTACCATTAAGCGCGGCAATGGGCAATGAGCAAGACCTAACCGGACCACCATTTAAATGCACAGTACAGGCACCACACATCGCAATACCACAACCAAACTTGGTGCCTTTAAGCCCAAATTCGTCTCGAATGACCCACAATAATGGTGTGTCTGAAGGTGCGTCCGTGCTAATTTTGTTACCGTTAAGTGTAAATGTAATCATAGTTCCGCCCACTGAAGGACTCAGCAATGTGCCTAGTCTTGGTTGTTAACATTGTAGCAAGAAAAAATCAGGTTGATACTGATCCCCTTAAATTCTGACCAAAATTAACATTTTATGCATTACGTTTGGTCATTAGTTATTCATTCTATTGATAGGTCAACATGTAGAAAAGCTATTTTTTGTTTTCTGTTTGAGTTGATAGTCTTATGACTGATAAGAAATAGAGAGTGAATTAATGGATAGTCAGCAAGGGTTTTTAGATAAAGTTGTATTAGTAACAGGCGCGGCGGCTGGAATAGGGGAAGCTGCCGCTCGGGCTTTTGCAGCACAAGGTGCCAAGGTGGTGTTGGCGGATATAGATAACAGTGGTGAACAAGTTGCGAATAGTATTTGTGATCAAGGTCACAAGGCCTTTTTCCATGCCTGTGACGTAAGTAACAGCGGATCAGTGACCGCGCTTTTTGCCTTTATCCAAGACACTTTCGGTCGCATAGATATTGCGTTTAATAATGCCGGTATTGATATCGAGTCAGGTAAATTAGCCGATGGCAGCGAGGATGTTTTTGACAAAATCATGGACATCAATGTCAAAGGTGTGTGGTTGTGTATGCAACACGAAATTAAAACTATGCTCAAAACTGGCGGTGGTGCGATTGTAAATACCGCGTCTGTCGCAGGTTTAGGTGCAGCGCCAAAGATGAGTATTTATGCCGCTAGTAAACATGCGGTGGTGGGACTGACTAAGTCTGCTGCTGTTGAATATGCTAAGAAAGGTATCCGTGTCAATGCTATTTGCCCTGCTGTTATCGATACCAACATGTATCGTCGTGCGGTAACGAGTGACGCAAAGAAAGCCCTTGCGATTGGTGCTATGCACCCCGTTGGCCGAATAGGTAAAGTGGAAGAGGTGGTTGGTGCTGTATTGTATTTGAGCTCTGACGCAGCAGGTTTTACCACTGGGGTAACCTTACCGATTGATGGTGGCTCAACCGCCATTTAGGGAATGGATGCAAATGCTAGGGCGAATGCTCCATCGCCCTTCACTTGCTATACAACTCAGGTTGGTTTCAGCCATGATGCAACATTGTAGCAAGATAAGTACTCGATAATAGAGGTGTTAATGATCACATGACTTGAGCTCTTTTCTCTTTCAGCGTTTACCTCCTGCTACGTCAGGCTTTGCTAGGAAACTTGCCTACTTCTTCTGAGTTGAGCACATATCAATAATGCTTTTATCGTTACCAGTTAAAGTGTTTTTTATACAAGCGTTAAATTTTTCAATTATGAACACTGTTTCATTTAACGCTTGGTTGCGGACTCATAAAACAATAGCTAAGAAATAAAACCTTGAGGGATGAAATCAATGTTACGATTATTCTGTGTACATACTTACGAAATGCTAATTTATGAATTTTATAAGAAACCTGAACACCTACTTCCTTCGTAAAGTTAGAGTGTTTCAAAAAAAAGAAATTGTTAAAAAAGAACAAAAATTATTAGAATACAAAGATTTTGTTATTATCTCTGACAACTGTTGGGGAGGTGCGGTATATCAATGGTATAAAAAACCTTACAACAGTCCATTTGTTGGGTTGGGGGTTTATGGCGAATGTTATATTAAATTGCTTTCTAATTTTGACTATTACATGAATTTGGAGTTAAAGTTTAAACCTCAAGAAGAAAGCATACATCCCTATAAATTTAAGAATTCGTTTTATCCCATGGGTGTATTAGAGGATGTTGAAATACATTTCGTGCATTACAAAACCATAGATGAAGCTAAAGAAAAGTGGACAAAAAGAACAAATAGGATGTTAAAAATAAAGGATAAAAATAATTATTTTTTTAAAATTTGTGATGACTGGAAAGCCAATGATGAGCAAATAAATGAATTCCATAACTTACCATTTAAAAATAAAGTGTCATTTGTCCCAGATAATAAAAAAACAATTGATTCTCCCTTTCAAATAGCCATTTACGAACGCCATAAGAAAAATAAAATCAGTGTTCCTAATGGTCTTGGCTTATTTAAAATTACATTTTTATATTTCAATCTTACCGAATGGCTTATCACCTCAAAAATTTATAGAACTATTAATAAGAGATAATTAAGGTTGAAAGACTATAATTCGCTCAAATTAGAAACAATAAAAACAAATCTGACCGTCCACTCACGCAGCTACTTGTAATAAAAAATTGTATTATGTTGTTAGGAGTCATTTAAAAAACAAACAAATCATAAAGCAAAAGCCCTTAAACGTTTATTTATAATGCTGATGTGTCAATTTCCTATCTTATATCCATAAGATAGGTCTTTTAACTTCTGATTCAGGGCTAAAACCCCCTTAGCATTACCCAAGTGGTAACTGTGTTCTTTATTTGGCTGACATGAAAATGGTTATCCATGTTCTGCCTATGACACAGTTATATGTTAAGCGGTATATATACCCTTGAAGGTCATACGGAAAGCGTTATTGAGGTCGGCGATTAGATCGTCCGAATGTTCAAGGCCGATTGAAAGGCGGATAAGGCCATCTGTTACGCCGAATTTCTTACGTAAATCAGCGGGTACACCTGAGTGAGTGGTACTACTTGGATGGCAGGTAAGGCTTTCGCTGCCTCCGAGGCTGACTGCGGATTTGAAAATAGACAGATTGTTGATTAGGCGAAAAGCGTCTGACTTTGATACGTCCAATACAAAAGAAAATGTTGAACTAGGCCCAGAACATTGGCGTTTATAAACGGCTTGGTAGGCTTTATCTTGGATGAAGTCGGGGTGAAGGACTTTTGCACCGATATAAGTATTATCTGCAATCCATTGTGCCACTTTACGGCCACTGTCAGCGGAGCGTTCCATTCGAATACTCAGGGTTTCGAGTGAGCGGGAGATCATCCAGCTGGTATGCGGATCGAGGTTAAGGCCCAAGATACCGCGGGTGGCGCGAACTGGTCGCAGCATTTCGGTGCTGCCACAAACAGCGCCAGCGACCAGGTCACTATGGCCGCCCACATATTTAGTCAGTGAGTACATCGCCATATCTATACCTTGAGGCACAACTTGTTGAAACACAGGACCCATGAGGGTGTTGTCGCAAACACTAATTGGGCGGTGGCCTGTTTCTGTTTTAATGATATCTAGCACGCGGTTTAAGGCTTCGAAGTCAACAAGGGAGTTGGTTGGGTTAGCGGGTGATTCAATGAAGACCATAGCAACGCGCCCTTTTTTTGTAGCTTCACGCAGCGAGATAAGCATAGCCGCCTCGTCCAGACCATCGTGGAATTCAGCAGTTTCGATGTTGAATTCGGGCAAAAATTTACGGATCAGCGTTTCGGTACCTCCATATAATGGGGCGCTTTGCACGATCACATCACCGGGGCGAAGGTAAGCAAGTAATATCGCGCTAATGGCACCCATACCGCTGGAACAAACCACTGAGCGCTCTGAGCCTTCATAAAGTGATAGTCGGTCTTCGATTATCTCAACGTTGGGATGATTGAAACGACTATAAATTAAACCTCCAACACTGCCTTGTGGCGCGGGTTTTCTGCCAGCCATGATATGGAAGAACTCTTCTCCTTCCTCCGGTGTTTGATAGGCGAATGTCGAGGTTAAGAATACAGGTGGTTTGACGGATCCTTCGGATAATTGCGGGTCATAACCATAGGACATCATCATTGTTTCAGGTTTGAGCTGGTGATCACCGATTTTACTTTTTTTGTAGTTTCCGTCGTTAGCCATTATCTGTTTTTCTCTTTATCAGTTTTATTTTACAGATTTCATCTTAAGCCTTGTTGATTGTTACACCAGCCTTTTCTAATAATTACGTCAAAGTAATTAACTGCAGTGTGATACTTCTACAATCCGCAATGTCATTGTTACAATTATTCATTAGGAAATGAGTCTTTATTAAAATCAAATATAATAAAAAAACATAAAATACAATGAGTTATATTTCACAGTAAACTGGTATATATACTGCTGTAATAGTTGAGGTAAAAGTTAAACAAGATTGCTTTTTAAATTTGAACCTATAAATTAGGTGCATCACTAGGCAGCTCAGTTCTTATAAACTCAGCTGCTTAATCTAATTAATTTTAAATTTAGGATAGGCATGGAAAAGTCGAAAGCTGACACACATCCAGATTCGAATAATGACCAACAAATGGCAAAGTTAACTGATATTCCTTGTATAAAATGGATTTTATTTTTAGCTGTTATCTATACTTTATATTTTGCACAGTCACTGATTATTCCACTGGTTTTAAGCATACTTATCGCTTTGCTACTAAGCCCACTGATGTAAGAACAATCGCTGATATAAGAATTACTTTTAATTATTCACTCAATATATCAATCATTTCCTTCAACTCTATTAACTGACTAGTTAAATCAGCAACTTGTTGCTCCAAATGACTAATCCGCACTAATGCTTGCGAATCGACTAATGACTCATTTTGCACATGACCAGTGTTAGCAATTTTTGATGGTGCTTGCGACAATATTTGCAATCCATCTTCACCACTGAATAAGTGCCCATAACGAGACTCCCGTTTACCGGTCTCACGCTCTAGTTTCACTACTAATTTTTCGCCGTTTAACTGGTGTAACTTGTTTAGTGTTTCTTCTATTTCATCCACATTATCAAATTCGGCTAATCGGTTGGTGCGTGTCTTAAGTTCGCCGGGAGTTTGTGGGCCGCGTAATAGCATCACGCAGACAATAGCCAATTGTTGACGGCTAAATTTCAAATCACTAAATTCGGTATTGCAGAAACGATGTTTATACTTCACCACACGGCTTCCAATGCCAGTATGTTCGAAAATCAGTTTCTTATCTATCAGTTCATCTAAACCATTTTGCACCTCTGATTCACTCAGGATCATCACTGGGTCTCGATTACTTTTTTGGTTGCAACCTAAAGTTAAACCATTCAGAGATAGTGGATATTGCTCTGGCGTAGTGACTTCTTTTTCGAGTAATACACCGATAAGCCGAGCTTGAATTGAGGAGAGTTGTATAAGCATCTACGTGTCCTTTGAACCGCTAATTAAGCTTTATTATATGCTGCGAATAGGTTTTGCATATCCACTTTTGCTTTTAATTTTATCGCCAATAAAAATAATCCCCCCAGCTTACGATGCAAAAATATCGCGTTAGCCGATGGTGTGTGTGCGTACTCTTTTTCTAACCCCAATTGCATTCCCTGTTGTTGTAATCGGGAAGACAAGTCAGAAGCAGCAAAGTCGTAAGGTGATTCGCCATACAAAGGCTCGCAGGCCATATAAGCTAAATCAGTAATATTCTGCTGAACTTTTTCGGGCAAGTCATGCCTGATTAGACCGATATCTAAGATTGCTTGGCGTATTTTGGTTTTGTCATGTTCACTGGCTCCCTGCATAAGACGACGATAACTGTTGGCCATCTGTATAGTGTAAATACGGGTTGCACCAAAATCTAATAAAACAATCTTTTGAGTTTCTTGATCATATTGGTAATTCGCAAAATTAGGATCGGTTTGTACCAATTGGAAGTCGAATAGTTCTTTAAAAAACAAACGCATCATATGGCTCATAACTTGATCACGTGTTGTTTGTGGCGCATCGACCAACTGTTCTATCGGTATACCATCAACAAAACTCATGGCAAGAATAGTGTCACAACTGAATTCGTTATCTACAACCGGCATGATAAAAGCATCGTCATTATCAATAACTGCTGCATATTGCTCTAAATATTGTCCTTCAAGCGCATAATCTGCTTCGTCGTGAAGTTGTTTTTTAGCTTCGGACAATAAAGGTTTAATATCCAGACCTTTAGGTAGTAACCCCGTCATTTTTATTAAAGTCGCCACGTTATCTACATCGCTATTGATGCTTTGTTTGATGCCTGGATATTGAATCTTAATAGCTAAACGTTTCAGGTCTTGAGTGATGACTTTATGCACTTGACCTATAGAAGCTGCAGCGATAGGTTGCAGTGGAAATTGGATAAACTTTTTCTGCCAGCTTTCACCCCATTCTGCTTCTAGTAAACTAATGAGCTCTTTTTCTGGCATAGATTTGGCGTCTGAGCGCAGCCGAGCTAGCAAATCTCCCAACTCCGCAGGTAACATATCGCCCGCATCCATCGATATCATTTGACCTACTTTCATTGCCGCACCACGCATTTGCGCAAGTTGGTCTGCCACCCGCATGGCATTGCCAGGTGTCAGTAATAAGTCCTTAATTTTAGGCCGATTACCTTTAGCTAATTCGCTAACGCCTTCAGCGAGAATATTTCCAGCCACTCGCCCTGCTAAAGAACTGAGTTTACCCAAACGACTTAATCGTCCTTTTGGTATAGAGGCTGTATCTGTCTTTTTCTGCATGAGTAGGTGAACCTATAAATGGACTTATACGTTGGTCTGCGTGTTCTAGATTACTCTGGCTTTATTGTTTCCACTATAGCGCCTACTTCTAACATTGGCGCTGCATCTAATTTTTCAGCATCCATCATGGAGGCAATACGCTGCATAGTTGACACTAACTGGGTTTGTTCCCAGTCTTGAAGTTTTTCAAAACGATCAATAAAATGTGTTTGCAATGGTCGTGGCGCATCTTTGATTACCGCCTTTCCTTGCTCAGTAAGGTATAATCCCACTTTACGTTTATCTGTTACCGAGCGCTCTCTAATGACATAGGCACGCGCCTCGAGTCTATCTAAAATACTCGTCACAGTGGCTGAGCTAAGATTAATACTTTGGGCTATATCCTTAACCATGTAGCCGTCATGTTTATCAATTTCTTTAAGAACAATAAGCTGAGGACTGGTAAGCCCACTTTCTTTAGACAGTTTTTTTGAATAAAGATCGATAGCTCTTATAACCTTTCTTAATGAAACCAATAACTCTTCATACTTTTGCATAACACTTCCCTCTAAACATCTTTGAAAGGCACTTATAAAAACACTTAACCGACGCCAAATAATGGCGCTAATGTATGAGTAATGAACCTGAAGTTCAATTTTTTATTAGATACCAAACTTTGTAAATACACTTTAAAAGTTCAATACTATCTAATTGTTGCGCCTTTGTACTATCTTATATTGATTATTAAGTGGATTTTCGATGATTAAATGGTTAGTATACTAATCATTAGTTCACTGTTTAATTTTAATCGGCTATTGATCTAGGTTGAAATAAAGCTTTGAAACTAATCAAAAACATCAGTAGCTATCAAAAGTCCAAAAGTAGGGCAACACCTTTTCTCGGTTGTGGTTGTGTATTTTTGCTTTGAATTGCTGATTAATTTGTAAATAGTTTTAGACCGCAAGGCTAAAAGCATATTGTCTAATAGACAAATCAACTGTCAGTAACATTGGCGGTATTCAAGTACTAGGTTAGTAACCTACCTCTTAAACAGAAAAACTCTAGCGTTAGGGCTTTTCAACATAAAAAATCATTAAGAATGGCACTTATGCCTATCAATATTCACGCGTTGAACAACGCAAGGTAAGTAATTATTTACATGAATAAATTAGAATGGAAACGTATTGTCATAAAAGTCGGAAGTGCATTGATTGCGCCTCATGGAAAGGGCTGTAGTAGCCAATATCTAATCAGTATTGCGCAATTTATTGTGAGCTGTCGTGCTCAAGGCATCGAGGTGGTGTTGGTGTCATCAGGTTCGGTAGCCGCAGGATCACATTTGTTCCCTGATGAGTTACAACAAACTATTCCAATTAAAAAGGCTATGGCTGCTGCGGGTCAAGCAGAGATGATGGCGACATGGGATAAATTATTTGATTTTTCAACAGCTCAAATGCTGCTAACTCGTTGCGATTTGCGTGATAGAGAACGCTATGTGAGTGTTAGAGAGACAATATTCACTTTGTTAGAGCATGATGTGCTGCCTATTATTAACGAAAATGACACCATTGTGACCGACAAATTGAAAGTAGGGGATAATGATAATTTATCTGCGATCGTCGCAGCGGCTGCTGATGCTGATGCCTTGATTATTTGTTCCGACATTAACGGTCTGTATAACAAAAATCCAAATAAACACGATGATGCCGTGCTGATCCCAAATATCTCAGAAATTAATGCAGATATTTTCGCCATGGCAGATGGAGCTACAAGTGCTGTTGGCACAGGTGGAATGATAACTAAGGTAGAGGCGGCTAAAAAAGCGACGTTACACGGTATTGATACCTATATAGTAAATGGTTTTACTGAATCGTCATTTACCAAGTTGCTGAACGGCGAAAATCCAGGGACGCATTTTTCATCAGATCCCTCGCCAATGAAAGAGCATCTACATTGGATGACACATACATCAACTGCTCAGGGTGAAGTAATAGTTGAAGATGACTTTAATGCCAAATTAGACGCACACAGTGAACAGCTAACTAGTGATGATTTAGTCGATGTTAAAGGAGAATTTGCTGTAGGTGATACGATATTAGTACGAAGAAATGACGGTACTAAGTTGGCAAAAGCCAAGTCTAACTACAGTAGTTGTTTGTTGAATTTTATCACTAACCAAGAAGATAAAAACTTTGCTAGTGATTTTCAAGAGCAAACTGGACCTATTATTTCAGACAAGAACGTTGCCCTGTTGGAGGCCCCATGAGCATCATAAAAGCGTTAACCTTAGGCGCAGTAAAAGCATCAAAGATATTAGCAATTTTAGAAGAGTCAATTAAAAACAAAGTCTTGATTGCTATGGCGATTGCGCTGCGGAGAACAAGTAAAATATCCTTGTTGCGAATGAGCAGGATTTGACTCAGGCGAGACAAAATAGTTTGAGCAGCTCGATGATCGATAGGCTCACCTTAAATGATGAAAGAATTGAAGCAATGGCATCGGGAATCTAAGTCATTGCGGGTTTAGCTGACCCTGTTGCTGCTGAACGAGTTGTTAGCGAACGTCCTAATGGATTACAAATTCGCAAGATGCGTGTGCCTCTTGGCGTTGTTTGCATGATTTTTGAAGCTCTCCCTAATGTCACTGCAGATGCTGGCGCGTTGTGCTTTAAATCAGGCAATGCGGTTATTTTACGTGGTGGTAAAGAAGCTTTGATCTCTAGCTTAGCTATCGCTCAAGTTCTACAAGGTGTATTAGTAAAGTTTGATTTACCTAAAGAGCTTATTACTGTTGTACCGGATCCTAGCCGTGACTTAATGTTTGAGTTGATGCAGCAACGAGACAGTATTGATGTAATCATCCCAAGAGGTGGTGAAGGGTTGATTAATTTTGTGACCGACAACAGTAAAATACCCGTCATTCAACATTTTAAAGGTGTATGCCATCTTTATATAGACAAAGACGCTGATCTGAACGTGGCGATGGATTTGTTAGTGAATGGTAAAACCCACAGAACGGGTGTCTGTAATGCGATTGAATGTCTGTTGGTAGATAGCTCAATTGCTGCTGAATTTTTACCTAAAGTGGTTGAAAGACTCAAAGAGAAACAGGTTAAAGTGAATGCCTGTGCCGAATACCAGTCAATATTTTAGCCATGCCACTGTTTTAGCTTTAGAGGATTTCGGTCAGGAATACCTCGACTTAGAGATCGCAGTCCGAATTGTTGATGGTGCTGAAGATGCAATGGCGCACATTGACAGGTTTGGCAGTCACCATACTGAGGTTATCTGTACTAAAAATGAATTAACCGCGAGACGTTTTCAACGATCTGTAGATGCCTCTGTGGTGATGGTTAATGCATCTTCACGTTTTTCTGATGGCAGTGAACTTGGATTAGGTGCTGAAATAGGTATCGCAACAACCAAGTTACATACATACGGCCCCATGGGTGTTGAATCACTAACGACCGAGAAATACTTGGTCATGGGTGATGGTCAAATACGTGCTTAGTTTAAAAAAAACATACTTAAAATATATACTTAGTATAAAAAAACAGAACGGATTAATCACCGCTCTGTTTTTTTCTTAGTCTAGACTTATATTTTATTATTCGTTAATTACTCGCCAAAAGCGCCTGCAGCGCCGGGAAACACGACCGGACTCTCAAACCCTTCTTCGCTGACACTCGCTACACCAAAAAAGTAATTGTCTATTACCACATTTTCTAAAGTGTACTCGGTCACATTGCCTACAAACTTGCTGTATTGCCATTGTGGTGCGTCGGTGTAGCGCCAATAAATTTTATACCCAGCAAGCTGCTTGTTTTGGTTTTTGTCTAGCGCCGCCCAGCTCAACGTAGTGCTAGGTTGAACGGCACCTTTTATTGTTACCTTTGCTGGTGGAGAGGGCGCCCACGCCATACCTGCTAACGATACTGCATTTAATGCGGTAAGCTTAGCAGCGTAATCAAAATTAACACCGTCAATCGTATCTCCATATGTGACAGCATTTTCGACGCGTAAATCTTGATGTTGACGGTCATAATGTTCATTGGTTTCCATAATGCGAACACCCGGATAACCTAAATCGTTGAAGGGGCGGTGATGACCACCGCGGCCGAACCTGTCTAAGCGATACACGACCATAGTATCCAAGTTAGGGATATATCAGTCTGCCATTAAATCGATGTATCGGGCTAAATTGCGACTAGGTGAGTCTACTTCGCCACCTGTATATCTGCGGTTACGTGCTTCTGCATCAGTTTCGGTGTAGCGCGTACCTTCGGCAAAAATACGAGCCGTGGTATTGTTGATAACACCATTGATACCAGCAATATTGCCAATCATGTCATTATTTAAAACGGCTTTTAAACGCCATCCTTCCTTTTGTGCTGTTTCAGCTAATATTTTTCCACCAAAAAGCCCCTGTTCTTCGCCAGCCAAGGCCGCGTAAACAATGCTACCGCTACACTTGTATTGACTGAGTATACGAGCGGCTTCTAAAGTGCCGCGACGCCAGAGGCATTATCGTTAGCATCGGGTGAATCATCGGTGAAGTTCATAACATCTGAAATACGCGAGTCAATATCGCCAGACATCATGACGTAGCGATTAGGATCAGTACTTCCGGTTTGCACCGCAATCACACTTATTACTTCTGTCGCATCTGGATTACATTTTTCACCTTGAATGGTTTGTGACTGGAAATACACTTTTAGACATCCACCACATGCTTTAGAAATATTATCAAATTCAGACTTGATCCAGCGTCTTGCCGCACCAATTCCTCGAGTGTCTGATTTTGTGTCGGACAAAGTATGCCGAGTGCCAAAGTTAACTAATTTACGGATATCATGTTCAATTCGCTTTGCATCAATTTGTTGTTGAATGTCATGTAATTGCCCTTGATCTTTATAACTTAAATCTTCTGCTTGTGCAGTAAATGCAAAGATACAAAACAAAACGGTAAATAACGTAGGTAGAATATTTTTCACAATCTGTTCCTAAATGATTTTATTTTTTATTTGAAGATACTTTAATGTATTTTGACCTGATATTGTTCATCTTTAGTATTCATTATTTCAAAACTGCAATTGGCTAACATTATGATCCCACTGGTATTTCATCCTATTTATAGTCAACTAGATTTGCCAGTACGGCATCGCTTCCCTGTTGAAAAGTATCAAGGGATCCGTGATGGACTAGCTGCTATGGGAGTTGCAGATGACAGCTTTAACATGCCAACTCCCATTTCTCCAAAAGATCTGCGGCAAGTCTTTAATCCGCAATATGTGCAACAACTGGTAGATGGAACTTTAGATGGTAAAGCTATGCGGCGTATCGGTTTTCCTTGGTCTGCACAACTTATTCAGCGCTCACTAACGGCTGTAGGCGGAACAGTTTTAACCGCTAAATTAGCCTTGGAACAGGGTAAAGCATTAAATTTAACCGGCGGTTATCATCATGCGTTTGCCAACTACGGCTCAGGTTTTTGTTTATTTAATGATTTGTATTTGGCCGCTTTGTCTATGTTGAAAAGTCCTAAGATTGATAAAGTACTCATTTTCGACTGTGATGTGCATCAAGGCGACGGCACCGCTAAATTAGCTGAAAACAACACCCAAATTTATACCGTTTCTTTGCATGCAGAGAAAAACTTCCCATACCGCAAACAGCACTCAAATATGGACTTTAACTTGCTCAAAGGAACACAAGATAGCGAATATTTAGATACAGTTGACTGTGCTTTGCATTTGGCCATTAACACTTATCAACCTGACGCCGTCATTTATGATGCTGGGGTAGACATTCACATCGATGATGACTTAGGACATCTGAACATTACTACTGAGGGCGTATATCAAAGAGACTGTTTAGTTTTTGATACTTGCAAGCACAAAGGATTACCTATCGCAGCAGTAATAGGAGGTGGTTATCAACGAAACATAAAAGCCTTAGTAGATGTGCATCTTCAATTATATAAAGCCGCTGGTGTTATGTAGCCCGAACTTCCACAATATTTGTACATTTATCCTTTACTTTGTTTGCTATCTTTTTAACTAGATTATCGATGAATAGATCGAATTAATGTTTGCAATTAATGTAACAGTTGTTTTATCTGAAGACGGTTGTACAGTCGCCCTTGATTCTGAAGGTAACGGTGATGTTTCACTGGTTGTTATTAAAGTTTTGATCGTAATGACGCTCACAGAGGTCCTGAGACTTATCACTATCACCTAAAGCCGAAAGCCATTTCATACGATGATGACTCCCTTGTAGGTATTATGGCTGATGGATTTTTGATTTTCGGGAGAAGATGTTATTCAACAGCAGACTACCCAACTGATCTTGATGAATCCAATGGACATACTTCAGTAACCTTGTATACAGGCTCAACGGTAGAAGATGCTGAATACCATTATCATGTATCCACTGAAAAATATCTAAACGGTGACTATTACTTAATTTTCCCAAGTAACTTCCAAGGTACACCAGGTGATATTAACTAATAAACGTATTGGACTAGCGCTGCTTTTTTGTTTGTTGGTGTTTGTATCGGCCATCAACACAACAATTGAATTGTGGTCTTCGAGTCAATTAACTATCGATAAATCAGAAATTTCAATGAACCAGCAGGGTCAGCGCGTATACAAAAACAAACCTTTTACTGGCGAAATGGTTAGTTACCACGACTCTGGAAAAGTAGCTACTGCCGATCAGTTTGTTAATGGCAGGCGTCAGGACTACGCTAAAAAATGGCTTGCTAATGGCTTACTGGGTTATGCATAACTTTATGCTGTGAGCGTTCGAGACGGTACTACCAAACTCAAGCAAATAATACTCTCTAGTGTTTTATTTTTGTTGGCAAATTCAGTTGTACACGCATCTGATCGTTTGCCTTACTATAATAGCTCTGAATTCACTCATCATTGGCTAAAAACGCTTATTTTGTCAGTGAATATTTAGGTGATATTCAAAAAACGGATGATTTTTTTACATACGGAAAGTCTTCTGCTTATTAACTGAAATCAACATACACGTGGCATATATAATGGACTCAATAGTGCGTCTGTAACCTATTTAATCTCAGATATTGAGACCCTTAAAACAGAAGTGCAAACCATGGTAAATGAATGAAAGGTTCAAGATTGAATGGTACTTAATATAAACAATGCGATAATTGGAAAATAGCCTTTGTTTACAATGCCTCGGTGATCACCATACTCATACTTAGTCACTTCAATAGCTTTTGGCATATAGCTAAAGGCAATCTTTAGTGTCATAAGTGCTTCTTTGTCTAATTTGTTAGTCATATACTATCTCGATGTATCAAATTGGCGTTTTTTATATACGTAGATGTAATCATAATGATTGCGTTTAGTAGGGAACTCACTTATTCTTTTATGATCTAGTCATTATGAGTCTATCCTGATGGAATACCAGATTAATTTAAATGAATTGCAAATACAAAAAAAGTTAGCAGAGTTAACCCATGCACAAGCAGACCGTTTGGCATTTATTGATTTTAGTTTGCAGTTTTTTGGTCACGTTGCTCGAACAGATTTGATCCAACGTTTTAAAACAGGGTTGGCTGCAAGTACTCGGGACTTTAGTACTTATAAGCAGCTTGCTCCACATAATCTCATTCTGCGACATCAAACTAAAAGTTATCATCGAACGAATGACTTTCAATCAATATTTAACCATGATCCACAGGTGATTTTAACGTCACTCAGCCGTGGTTTTGGCAACGGTATTTCGACTGGTATACAGCCGTCTGAGCAGTGTTTTGATGCGGTTAGGCTGATACATCCGAATGTTGTAATAATTGCCAGTATTATGCGGGCTATTCATAACAAACAAGCCATTAAGTGTGGTTATGTATCTGTATCCTCTGGTGAAACAGAGCGTGCATTAGTGCCTCACTCAATTATCAACAATGGTCATCGTTGGCATGTGCGCGCTTATGATCGTAAGAACAATCGTTTTCGAGATTTTGTGGCTACCCGTTTTACTTTTGTAGATGAGCTTCAGGGACCTGTGCATGTGCATGAAGCCAGTCCGTATGATCAGCAATGGCAACAAATTGTAAAAATTGTGTTGGTTCCCCATCCTAAAATTTTGCAATCGAAGGCGATTGAGATGGATTATAATATGTCGGATGGAATGCTTTCGATGCAACTACGAGCAGCAGTTGCTGCTTATCTATTAAGACAATGGCAGGTGGATTGTTCAGCGACTCAAACCGAGCACCATCAAGGTTGTCAGTTGTCATTGGCTAACCCTGAGGTACTCCAATTAATTGAAAATATTTCTTTAGCTCCAGGAGCTGGGTAGGTCCATATTATAGTTAATCGGTTTAGCGAAATGTTATTACACTATCAGTGGTGTTTTGGATAATGTCCAAAGTAGGTTTTTCAGATACTGAAAGTATCGACAAGCCAGGATATTGGGATAAGCGTTTTAAAATATAACTGACTTCTTGATTGGCATATTTGTGATGTGCATCTTTTATTTTAGACCGTCTAGAAAACAGAGCATCGGCCTCATCGAAGAATAATATCCAGTTTTCTATTTCAGCCTGTGCAACCAGTTTTGATAGGTGTTTCTCGGTTTCTCCAATGTATTTATCGACCAATCGTTGGCAGTCAATAAAACAGACTGGCTGTTTAGTATGGTAACCAAATTGATTTAGTTGCATGGCCTTATCGGCGGTATGCTTTCCGTAAAAAACCACCTTTGTGCTGATTTTTTTTACTGATTTGTCAGATGCCACTTTAAATTTATCGGTGTCGTCTTGGTTTATGGCTGCGTCGCGTGTTGTTGCAATAGGCTTAGATAACATATGGATGAACGAAGCTGAGCCATTGTGATATTCACTAAATACGGTTTTGTAGTCTGCGATTGCCACTATCATTCTCCTAGATTTATGGTTGTATAAAACAATTTAAGGTTTTTAAATTAACTATAGCAAATCCACAACTTTTCAATACGCGATAAACCTACATGCTTGTATGGTTAGCGGTGAACTAGGCCGTTAAACATTTTGTGCATAAACAATAACTATAAATCCGCTTTTATAATATGGTTTTAGTCATAATTGCCTTTCTAAACAGACTGATTTCTGGTATTTTCTCCTCCAAATAGACGTCCAGATGTCTCTAATTCAACTGCCAAGTGGAAATCTCATGAGCAAAGTGTCGTTGCCAAAAGAAAAAATCAAAATATTACTACTTGAAGGTCTTCATCAAAGTACCTTAGATACCCTGCATGCTAATGGGTATGAAAACATTGAGTATCTGAAAACATCACTTCCAGAAGATGAATTGATTGCCAAAATTAAAGACGTACATTTTGTGGGTATTCGTTCTAGAACGCAGCTGACTGAAAATGTTATTGCCGCTGCCCATAAATTAGTGGCAGTAGGTTGTTTTTGTATTGGTACTAATCAGGTCGACTTGGTTGCTACGCAGATACGAGGCATACCCGTTTTTAATGCACCTTTTTCAAATACCCGTTCAGTAGCAGAGTTGGCACTGGCTCAAATTATTTTATTGTTGCGTGGCGTGCCAGAGAGAAATGCCAAAGCACATAAGGGCATTTGGGATAAAAGCGCGGTTGGCTCTTTTGAGGCGCGCGGTAAAACCCTCGGTATCATTGGTTACGGCCACATTGGCACTCAATTAAGCATTTTGGCTGAACATCTTGGGATGCGGGTACAGTTTTTTGATATTGAAAATAAGTTGGTTTTGGGGAATTCAACACAAACTAAAACCTTAAAACAATTATTAAATACTTCTGATGTCGTTACTCTTCACGTACCTGAGACAGTACAAACTCAAAATATGATCGGCGCCAAAGAGTTAGCCATGATGAAAGATGGTGCAATTCTAATAAATGCTGCCAGAGGTACCATCATTGATATAGATGCATTGGTCAATGCTCTGAAAAGTGGCAAATTATCGGGTGCCGCTATCGATGTATTCCCAGTAGAACCAAAGTCGAATAACGAACCTTTTGAATCTCCATTGACTCAATTCGACAATGTCATTTTGACACCGCACGTAGGTGGAAGTACTCAAGAAGCCCAGCAGAATATTGGCATCGAAGTCGCGGGTAAATTAGCCAAGTACAGTGATAATGGTTCGACTTTGTCGGCAGTGAATTTCCCTGAAGTATCTTTGCCTGAACAAACTGATCGTTCACGTTTATTACATATTCATAAAAATGCGCCGGGTGTGCTAACACAAATTAACCAAGCCTTTGCTCAAAAAGGTTTGAATATTGCGGCGCAGTATCTACAAACCAATGAAAATATTGGTTATGTAGTGATTGATGTTGAAACAGACGATGCAGAAGAAGCATTTGAGCAGTTGCAAAAGATTGACGGCACCATCAAGACCAGAATTCTGCATTAATTGACTGTTAGTTTTCCAGCACCAAAATTTAAAGATGCCTGCTAAATTAGCGGGCATCTTTCATTTTGGTGATAAAACTTTGATTCTATAAACAGCAGGAATTACACAGGAAAAGCAATCGTAAATTTTACCCCTTTGCCTATTTCAGAGTGACAATCTATGGTTCCTCGAAGCACTTTCATAACAATGTTATTACAGATATGCATACCTAGCCCACAGCTTTCTGTTTCTCTGGCTAAGGTAAAGAACGGTTTATAAATATTTTCAATCGTTTGCGTAGCCATACCGATGCCATTGTCTTGGTATATGAATACAAGTTTTTTGTTGTTTGCTGAGTCATATTCGATATTAGCTTTGATCGTTATTCGCCCATCTGTACCGGGAGCAAAAGCATGATGAGCAGAGTTCATAATTAAATTGATTAGCAGCTGGCCTAATGCCCCAGGATTACTTTCAACCGTTAAGTCGGCAGGAATATCTACGCAAAACTTATGTGGGGTGAGTTTAAGCCTAGGCTTAAGTGAGAGTAAAACCTCGTACACATAGTCGCATAGCGCAAACGAACGTATATCTTGACTATGTTGGTCGACTGATAGACGTTTAAACGTTTTGATTAACTCATTTGCTCTGAGTATATTACGCTCAATAATTTGCGACGCTTCAGTGGATTCTTTTAGGTAGTTGATAAGTTCAGAACGTTTTAGTTGATCATCTTGTAACTTTTCGAAACAGTTGTGTTGAATTTCACTTAGAAAGCTCGCAGCGGTTACCGTTACGCCAATAGGTGTACTTATTTCATGTGTTAAGCTCGACATCATGGTGCCTAGGGCTGCCATACTTTCCATTTCTAGCAGCTGACTTTGTACTTCGGTTCGCTGCTCAATAGCTTTTTTTAGTAAGCTATTTATTTCTTCAGTTGTCTCTTTCTGCAACATAGATTCTTGATGTAGGGCTACTTTTTTTTGTAATTCCTTAGCTTTATTTTTGGAATGATATAACAGGGAACCAGCACTGTGAATTGCACGTTGCAACAAGGATAATTCTGCTACATCGGCATTTCTTGCGGTGTTAAACAAAGCACTAAATACTCCGCTAATTGAACCATCCTTGGATACAATTGGAACCAACCAATTGGCAACCATACCTAATTCTTTTGCTTCAATATGCAAAGTTTGCCAAGCTTTGGATGAATAAATATCTGGTACAATACTTTGCTTGCCTTGTTTGGTATTTTTACTGCAATCAGACTGAGGATTATTTAAAAGAGACTTAATAATCTGTTGTATAAAACGTGGATGTGGATCTGTGCTTTTATTGAGAGTTCGGAAGACTGCTTTTTTACTATCAAATATTAATACCTGGCAATGACAGCTACCTAAAATTGTTTCTAAACAATCGGTGATGATATTTAAGGCATGGTCTAAGGGCTTACCATTTAATATGCTTTCCAGCGCACAAGCGCGCGCGTCGTCAAGTATGCGCCGTGATGCTAACGCAATATTTCTGATATTGTCTTCGTTGGAGATAAGTTGTAGTGGTTGCATAAATTATTATTATTAGAACTACACTAATTATTTAATCTATCATATTTTGAGCAGTTGTAAAGATATCAGACTTTTTATAGATCCCCGTGTATTGCCTGCAAAGCAGATATGGCAGTAATTGCAGCCGTTTCAGTGCGTAACACTCTTGGTCCCAGTTGGATAGTCTGAAATCCATTCTGTTCCGTTTGGTATATTTCTTGGTCTGAAAAACCACCTTCTGGGCCAATCAACAATCTGGCTCCGGCAGGAGGCATAGACACATGTCTAAATGCTTTCTCAGCCCTGGGGTGTAAGGTAAGACGGACTTGGTTAGTAGATGAGCTTATCCAGTCTGCAAATAAACGCGGTGCATGTAATGTCGGCAATACATTTCTGCCACACTGCTCACAAGCTGCAATTGCTAATTTTTGCCATTGCTCATGCTTTTTAGACCATCTGTCCTGACTGAGTTTCACACCACAGCGTTCGGTAATAAGTGGAGTGATTTCAGAGACGCCTAATTCCACTGACTTCTGGATCACCCATTCCATTCTGTCGCCTCGAGAAATACCTTGGCCTAGATGGATACTAAGGGGTGATTCTATGCTAATTGAAATCTTAGAGTCTATATGGACTACCACCTTACGTTTTGCCACTTCAAAGAGCTGGGCACTATATTCGTTCCCATCACCATTAAATAACACCACTGCTTGCCCTGTTTTAGCGCGTAAAACATTAGCCACGTGATTAGTTGCATCATCAGTCAAAGTGACATAGGAGTCAGTCGATAACTCGAAAGGATAATAAATTCTGCTGATGCGCATGTTGTTACTCTGTCAGGATTTTTGTAAATGGTATCAACAGTGTGAAAATTAAAGAAGGGATAATATTAGTGAATGACAAACATAAGTGTATTAAGCGTCGGCGGATGGTTCAGTCCCGCCTAGCTTCTAATTATTGCTTAGTTAATTTCAATCGCTTCCGACGTGTCAATAGTTTGAGTCGGAGTTCGCTGCTGGGCCATGGCATCAGCCCCTTTTCTAGCAAACTTAGTGTTTTTCCCCTTTTCTCTGGACATTGAAAAAGCGAAAAGTAAAACCAATGTAATAACTAATAAACTGACAAGTAACATTTTCAATTCCTTTAAAAATATTAGAACACCTAAAATAGATGAAATTTATTATAGCACTGATTTTTTTATATTTAAAAACAATTGATTTAACCGATGGAGTTGTCCTCTAACCTCCACTCCGCGCAAATATAAACTAAGTAAATGACAGATTTATGAAGTGCTTTAATTGAATCTAAAAATTATTAATCTAAATTTTAGTCTTATTGATAAATAAATTCTTTCATTTATTATATTTGTGGGGTGAAGGATTTCATCACCATAGTCTTATTTGGTCGTATTATTTAATTATTAAAAAAGTTGGAGATAAAAATGTTTGGATTTGACACGGAAAAAATGTCTCAGTTGATGGATACCTATGTTATCCCTTGGGGAATTAATATTGTTATGGCGATTGCCATATACATTATTGGTAAAATTGTTGTTGGTGTATTGTTGAATGTGCTTGGCAAGATCATGACACGCTCTAAGTATGACGACATGTTGATTGACTTTGTTAAAGCGATTGCAAGAGCAGTGCTAATGCTGTTCGTCATTATTGCCGCACTAGATCGATTAGGTGTAGATACCACTTCGTTAGCAGCAATTATAGCCGCAGCTGGCTTAGCAATAGGTTTATCTTTACAAGGTTCATTGCAGAATTTCGCTGCAGGTGTGATGTTACTTGTATTCAAACCTTTTAAAGCAGGTGATTTCATCGAAGCTGGTGGTGCAACTGGTGTAGTTAAAAGTATCAGTATTTTCACCACAATAATGACTACTGGTGATAATAAAGAAATTATCGTACCAAATGGCAGTATTTATGGTGGCAATATTACTAACTATTCTGCTAAAGAAACGCGTCGAGTAGATATGGTAGTAGGAATTGGTTACGACAGTGACCTGAAAAAAGCCAAAGAAATACTGCAAGAAATGGTTGCAGCCGATGATCGTATTTTAAATGAGCCAGCACCTACAGTGGCAGTGGCAGAATTGGCCGACAGTAGTGTTAATTTTGTCGTCCGTCCTTGGGTTGCCTCTGGTGATTATTGGGCAGTGAAATTTGACTTTAATGAAGCGGTTAAGTTGCGTTTTGATGCTGAGGGTATTTCAATCCCATTCCCTCAAATGGACGTACATGTTCATAAAAACGACTAAGCTTTAATAGTTATAAAAATGCCGCCCTAGTAGTAAATAGCGCGGCATTTTTTTGTCCTTTTAAAAGTTAAATTTTACAGTTAGGTTTGTTCGTTGCTAAGCGATAACTTTTTATTGCGTTAGGCATATTTTTGGTTAAATTTTTGATACGCTTTGATGGCAACGGGTGAGTAGATAAAAACTCTGGTTGTCTATCGCTGCCACTGGCTTTATCCATGTTCTGCCATAAATTAATGGACTGTTGTGGATCAAAACCTGCTTTGGCCATTAGGTCTAATCCAATGAGGTCCGCTTCTGATTCATGAGTTCGGCCGAAAGGTAATTGAACGCCAACTTGTACACCTAACCCCAAACCAGCCATGATCATATTACTGCTGGCAATTTCGTTTGCTTTTAGTAGCTGATTCGTTACTTCCATTCCCACGTCAAGAAGGGCACTACTCGACATCCTTTCGTTACCATGTTCGGCAATAACATGACCCACTTCGTGACCAATGACCGCAGCAAGTTGATGTTGATTTTCAGACAATTCAATTAACCCAGTGTATACACCAATTTTACCCCCTGGTAAGGCAAACGCATTAATTTGCGGTGAGTCAAAAACCACTAGCTCCCATTCTCCTGTAAACACTGATTTAGGTACATGTCGAGTTATGGCGTCAGCAATACACTTCACATATTGATTAGACACTGGCTGGCTGGAAACCTTTTGTTCTGTTTTCATACTGG
>Ga0307492_10000192_pt1 | contig 26839 bp, 23 predicted proteins | sample SI3LmetaG_FD_202365 | JGI IMG/M metagenome (GOLD analysis project Ga0307492, IMG submission 202365) | Sea-ice brine microbial communities from Beaufort Sea near Barrow, Alaska, United States - SI3L | ecosystem: Environmental > Aquatic > Marine > Coastal | place: USA: Alaska | collected 2017-05-06 | reverse complement strand
AAAACACAACAGTTGGCGATTGCAAAAACAGGGGTAGCGGCTAAACAAATAAAAATGCGCGTAAGAAAGATTAAAGGCGCAGCCTCCGGCGGCACTATTGCAAGTATGTTAAATGTATTTAAAGAAGCGAAGGAAAATCCTGAGCTTCGAAAGGTATTGGTCAATCCCTATGTACTGTGCCCTAAAGAACATAAATTTACCCTACGTCAAAAAAGTCATAAAAAAGCAGAGTATGATGACGAGCTGAAAATATGGACAATGCCTTTTGTTATGGCGGCCATAAATGAACGTATTGTACATAGAACTAATGCGCTTCTGGATAATCAATACGGTACTGACTTTAAGTATGACGAAGCGATGAGTGGTAGAACTAGTTTTCAAGCTTGGACATTTACACTAGGGCTTGGGGGTTTTGTTATGGCTGCGAGTATTTCACCACTGCGTAATTTATTAGCCAAGTATGTGCTACCTAAACCCGGTGAAGGTCCCAGTCCAGAAGAGCAGTTAGCAGGAATGTTTGACTTGCGCTTTTATGCGAATTTAGCTAATGGTGAAAATCTAGTGGTAAAGGTTGAAGGTGACCGCGACCCCGGCTATGGTTCTACAGGAAAGATGCTAGCCCAAGCTGCAATTTGCTTAGCAAAGGATATACCTGATTTAGAAGGTGGTTTTTGGACACCTGCGTCGGCGTTAAACGAGCATTTAATCAATAGATTGTCAGTCCATGCGGGCGTTACGGTAAGCACTATCTAACAGGATGAGTTTTATTCAGATTTAAAAGTTATTTTATTTATTTCTATTTGCCGTTTATTTATTCAGTACTTTCATTAGTAATGACATAATAATGAAAAGAACAAATACGGAAATTAATAATACATAAGGAGTCTCATAAACGCCGGCTAAAGCATATGCAAATAATGTGACTAAGCCGGTTACTCCGGCATAAGCTGCTTGGGTTGTTACATGCTTTAAATGATCACATTCAGCCCCTACAGAAGCAAGAACAGTCGTATCTGATATTGGTGATACGTGATCACCAAAAAGCCCTCCACTTAGCACCGCCGCAATAGTTAAATACATGGAGGCTCCCATCTCAAAACCCACGGGTATTGCAATAGACATTAATATCGCAAAGGTGCCATAAGACGAGCCTGTTGCAAATGAAATCATAGCACCTAGAACAAATACAACCATCGGAAAGAATAGAGGCGAAATAGTTCCCGAAATAAGTGAAGAAAGGTAGTCAGCGGTGTGCAAATCTTTTGTCACGGAACTTAAAGACCAAGCAAGTACCAATACAATAGATATATAAACTAAAGATTCTACTCCTTTGATAAATATACCCAGTGAGTCTGTATATGATATTGATTGATAACGGCGCATCATTTCCATACAACACATTGATGCCGCTAAATAGGCGATAGCTAATGTTGAGTAAATGTGAGTGCTTGATAAGCCGCCATGTGTAGCATGCCAGGTTAAAAGTCCCGCAATTGATAACAACATTATTCCCAGCGGATAGAGAAAAATATCAAGACGGTCCTTATTGGCATCATCTGCATTGAAGTTGTCGGCATTGGAGTTGTCGGTATTGGAGTCACCGGTTTTGCAGTCATCGGTTGTCGGTTTATATTTCTCAGAAACTGTCTCAATTTCAATCTGTACTAAACGTTGCTCTTGTGCCTTGCGCATGGGACCAAAATCTTTTCCAATAAAAATAACAATGGGAACCGTTGCCAGTGCTAGAAATGCGTAAAATTGATAGGGTAAAACTTTAATGAGAACGGTAAATGAATTTTCAGTAAGGCCTATTTCTGCATAAGATTTATCGATGAGAGAAGTGATATAGGCTCCCCAGGCAATGAATGGTACTAAAATACTTATCGGTGAAGAAGTGGTGTCGAGTATGTAAGCAAGTTTTTCTCTAGAAATTCTTAGTTTATCAAAGACGGAACGATAGAGAGGGCCAACTATTAGGCTGTTGCCTGAGTCTGTGAAAAATATTCCTAAACCTGAGAACCAAACTAATAATTGTGCTTTAGCTGGATTGGTAACAAAACCAGACAGTTTATTTGCAAAAGCCCTAGCTCCGCCTGAGTCTTCCAGTAATTTTACAAAGCCTCCAATAACAAAAATAATTAACAAGACCTGTACTTGCGAACCTAAAGTGACCTCTTTTAAAACCTGATCTTCCATGGCGTTTAAAATGGCATAAAAAGGATTAAAGTCCGTAATAATGAGTGAACCACTTAATATACCAATGGTTAATGCGAGTAAGACATTTTTACTGTAAAGCGCAACGGCAATCGTTAGCAGTGGTGGGACAATAGAGAGAAATCCATAATCATTCATAATCATTCATAATCGTTTAAATCCATTCATGGTGTAGTAAGCCTGTTTGAGTGGTAGCGTTATTAATTTTTAATCAAACATTATTTTTATTGAACTTGTATTGTCAAATGAGCTTACCAAGTGATTTTCATGACTCTTACTAATATTGCAACCTGATTAGAGTAACATGATTAGATATTGTATCCTGCAGAACTTACTTAAACTTCAAAGTTTCCTCTATTAGTAAGGACCAGAACTGAGCCTTACTATCTTGCATACGCTTTCAATGATAAGGTCGGCGCTATTGCTGCGAGTTCTGGCCCAATTTTTGAAAGGTAGATATTAAGCCATCGAATAAATTTTCATTATCCGTTGCTATTAATTCAATACGGTACAACCCATCGGCGAGAAATTGACTAGTTTCTCAAAATTTGACATTGCTTGGACTGGCGTTTATTTCTTGCGAAAGAATACCAGTACTGAAATTGATGAATTTGATAATTTGAAAACTTCCAGAGTAAGTTTCACAACCTGATTTAAAGGTTATTGAAGCAACCGCTTCACCGCTATTTAATGCCCCGGAAGAACTTGTACCAAGAGTGGTTCCAAGATTGTTTATTTTTAATTTAGAAACTTATCTGAGTCTATTTTTTAGGATAATTTAAAAAGGCTTGTTTATTGTATGAATTAGCGACATTATTCGAATGCACTCTGAGTTTCAATTATTTGACTTACTTTAGGCATACTTATTTGGATATGACTTAAATTGGGTATGACTTAAATTGGGTATGATTTATTTGGGATCATATAAAGAAACTATTTCAATCAAACTAGATACCTAGCCAATGCCCACTTTAAAGTATATTTCAAACTATCCTCAACAAGTCAAAGATCAAGCTCTACAATTGCTGGAGCAGAATAGACTCGCAGATTATCTGCTCAACAAATATCCTACAACGCATCAGTTTGTAAATGACAAATCCCTGCGAGAATACGCTATATCAATCAAAAACGAATATATTAAGAAATCCTCACCGTTAAGTCAGGTGATTTATGATGCTAAAATTCACGTAATTAACAATGCACTAGGGTTACATACTTTTGTTTCTAGGGTTCAAGGAAATAAACTTAAGAGTAAAAACGAAATTAGGATCAGCGACATTTTTAGAAAATCCCCTGAAACATTTCTAAATATGATTGTTGTTCATGAGCTAGCGCATTTAAAAGAAAAGCAACATAACAAAGCATTTTACAAACTCTGTTGTCACATGTTGAGCGACTATCATCAGCTTGAACTTGATATGCGCCTATATTTAACTCAATTAACGTTGAATGGCGAGATATATTGAGTGCAAACACGACTAATCAGTTAGACTGCCCGTCAGAATTCTAATGATAAACATTAATTAAAAACATCGATGAATAAGGGCTTGCTGTGGATTACGAATTAGAAAATGACTATATGGGTTATCCCTCTGCAAAATTTTCAATGGGGCATGAGGCTTTCGGTCGATGGTTTACTGAAGAACTGTCGAATGACATTATTCTCGTCGATAAGATATTATCTAGCATCTCGCAAATCGAAAATAATACTCTCGTTGAAAAAAATTTCCCCGGAAAATTCTTTGAATTAACACTTGAATTAGAACAAGCCTCTGTACGTGCTTTGTCGCTAGCTCATGATTCAGATGAAGAACTTGGTGATAACTTACAATTATTTGATCAAGAATTAATGTCAGATTGCGGTTTAACTGATTTCAAAGACGTACTTATTTCTTGGCGGGAATTTATAGTTTGAGTCGTTTTTTTATTTTAGGTTTTGATTTTTATATTCAAATTAAAGTAGTTCATTTAACTCATCAAAAGTTGTAATCACTTTGTCAGCCATCTCAAATAAATGTTGATTTGTTTGATTAGCTATTAAACAGGCCATCATTTGTGCTTGTTTAGCTGCAACTAGATCAAATTGATAGTCTCCGACATAAACTAATTCGTTAGGCAATATATTCCATTGCTTCGAAACCATCAACAGCCCATCCGGATCAGGCTTTGGTAAACACTCATCACGAGTAATCACCAAGTCAATTGGAATTCCTAATCGCTCGATAGTCATTAGTGCGGCCTCTCTCATATTTCGAGTGACTATTGCCATTGGAATATTGGCTTGCTTGAATTTATTGAGAACAATCTCAGCATCCAAAATCCAGCTGGCTTGATTCGCCCCATCTAGTTCATGCTGTTCCACCACTGATAGTATTTGTTCAACTTGCCCCGTGTCATTTAGAGAAGCACAGTGTTCCAATATTTTTGTGCCTACAGGTAGTCCGGCATCAATGCACATTTTGGCAAAATCAAGTTTAGTATCGGCTAACGTACCATCAAGATCAAAGATGAAACCTTTTACAGGACTGTTTATTCGAAGACTGACAATTTGAGGACTGAAAATATTAGATTGCATAATAAAAAACCCAAATAACCTAAACTAGAAAGATAAAATTATTTTTTACCTGCTAGTTCTTTAATGATAATGCTCAAATGTTCAAGGCCATCATAAAAAGTTTAAATCGGTAATCGCTCATTGAGACCGTGAGCAAACATTTCGTGATGGTTCATAAAGGCGCTAGATATTCCCCAAGTAGGAATTCCAACAGCTTTAAAGTGAATGCCATCGGTTCTACCGGACTCCATAAAACCCATTATACTTACATTTGGATAACGACCTTTAACGGCCTTATCAATAGCACTCATCTCATCATCCCGAGGTTCCGAAATTAGAGACTGGCTCTAGTTGATAATATTGAGTAACAATTCAATTAAAGAGTTCAGGTTCTGCAGCTTTAATGATTTAGAACTGAATTCAGTTGTCCATAAAATAGAGGGTGATTGATACACCCTCTATTTAAATTTGATAATATTTATCCTACTGATGGAAACTCATAATCCACTAAGGTTTTTCGCAGAGCCAGCTTATTGAGTTTACCTGTAGCTGTATGCGGTAACTCTTCGACAAACACAACATCATCAGGTATGGATATTTTGTGCAGTTTGTTTCCCAAAAACTCTAATACCTGTTCAGTTGAGACGTTTGCTCCGACTTGACGAACAGCTACTAACAATGGGCGTTCTGTCCATTTTGGATGATAACGCCCAATAGCCGCTGCCTCTGCAATATCTGGATGACTCATTGCTGCATTTTCAATATCGATTGAACTGACCCATTCGCCGCCGGTTTTAATCACATCTTTGGTGCGATCGGTAATTTGCATATAACCTTGTGGGTTTATAGTTGCGACATCTCCGGTATCGAACCAGCCAAACTCATCTACTGGACATCCTTCTGAACCAGGTTCTTGAGATAAACCATAATAACCACTGGATACCCAAGGACCCCGCACTTTAAGAGATCCAAAGGCGTCACCATCCCATGGTAACTCTTGATTATTTTCATCGACGATTCGCATTTCAATACCAAACACGCCCCGACCTTGTAAACATTGTAAATCTATTAATTTTTCTTCAGATAAATCATCCATGCCTGCTTTTTTACAAAAAATAGTGCCCAGTGGGCTGGTTTCGGTCATCCCCCAACCTTGGATTACTTCTATTTTATGTTGACGTTTAAACCTTTCAATAATGGTTCTTGGGCAAGCGGCACCACCAACAGTTACGCGACGCATGCTAGGAATGCTTTTACCCGTTTTTTCTAAATAATCTAACAGGCCCAACCAGATGGTAGGTACCCCTGAGCTAAAGGTGACTTTTTCGGTTTCAATCAAGTTTTGTAGCGATTCACCATCCGCCATTTTAGGCCCCGGCATGACCATTTTAGAACCTACTATTAATGACGCATAAGGTGCCCCCCAAGCATTCACATGGAACATAGGCACTATAGGAAGTGTAGTTTCTTTGTAAGACGCGGCTACTGCATCGGGCATACTGCCAGCTAATGCATGTAAAAGAGTAGAACGGTGGCTATACACCACACCTTTAGGGTTACCGGTTGTGCCTGAGGTGTAACACATAGCGCTGGCTGTATTTTCATCAAACTCAGGCCAATCAAAGGAAGTGGACTGCTTGCTTAAAAGTGTTTCATAACACATGACGTTAGGTAGAGTTGTATCGGGCATATGGGCTTCATCGGTTAAAATGATGTAGCCTTCAACCTTGGGAAGATGATTTTTTAGCGCTTCAAGTAAAGGCACCACTAATAAATCCACAAATATAAACCGATCTTCTGCGTGATTGATAATGTAGTTCACTTGCTCCGGGAACAATTTAGGATTGATAGTATGACAAACCATGCCGGTACCAGAGACTGCATAATACAGTTCGAGATGACGATAATCGTTCCAAGCTAAAGTGCCAATACGATCACCAAATTGAGCACCTAGCTCGACTAAAGCATTAGCCAGCTGACGACTACGATTAGCAAAATCTTTATAGGTATGTCTATGTCTTGGGTTATCAGCTGTAACTGAAACAATTTCTGATTCTGGAAAATTCTTGTCAGCATGACGTAATATTGAAGAAATCATTAATTGTGAGTTCATCATCAAAGCTTGCATATTTTTTCCTTTAATTTAACCATTATCTTTAAAGATACAAATACTGTTTCACCACAGAGAACATCAAGTGCTGCGCACAGCTTTAATAGAGAGAAGCCATTGTAAACCAAAAACCATCTTTCCTCCGAAAACTCAGAACTCGCGATTGTTAAGAGTTTTTAATGTCTTTTAAAGACTACCAAACAATCACGCTACCATCAATAGTTATGGTTTATTGTTATGAGAAAACAATCTTTCCTAATAATTAGCACGCGACCTGTCCAGATCGACTATTACTCAATTTGGTGTAGAAATTAAACCGCACAATTTTTTACGAGAAACTAAAACAGGTTGATTTTGAACAAGTACGCGATGGGTATCAGGCTAAACTATTAACTCAAGATTATGATGCTGCATACTTCAAAACCTAACATATTTCAAAACCTGACATATTTTATACTGCTGTTTTTATACAACTATCTTTTATACAGCTTCGCTCTCTCTATTTTTTATTTCTCTCATTTCTACGACGTTTAACTTCTTCACTAATTTTGTCACAGCCATTCGCGAACACCGCTGATTTTTTAGGGATGCTGTCACAATGGCGATTTTTTTCAGTTAATTCAGAATTCGACATTGATTCATATTTACCTTCTCCGCAGCTTAAGATGAGTAAAGTCATTACCGTGAACAGTGATACTTTGGCTAATTTCATAAGATCTAATCCTTATTATTGGTTGATTATTGGTTTAGCTCCACTAATCATAGTCACAGTTTGCCAAATTATCTAGCTAGCGTTAATAACATCTACAATAATAAACTATCTTCAATACCAATAAATTGACTCGCAGCATTAATTAAAGAGTTAGCAGTCAAAGACTCGACACCGTAAACTAATGTCCCAACGACGTAATCGCTGTTAATTTTTTGTAGTAGCAAATCAAAATCGCCATCACCGGAAAGTAATACTACAAGACCAACATCATTGGCAGCTTCCATGATATCAATAGTGATCCCAACATCCCAATCACCTTTTGCAGAGCCATCACTGCGTTGGATATATGGCTTTAATTTAACTTTAAATCCGATGTGTTTTAGCGCACATTGAAATTTTTGTTGCTGTACATCGCCTTTATCAATGGCATAAGCATTAGCCATTACTATTTCACCTTGCTGACCGATAATACGCCATAACTCGCGATAGTTAAACTGACGAGCATAAGCATGTTTAGTGGTGTAATAAATATTTTGCACATCGGAAAAAATAGCTATTTTTTTCAAAGTTAATCCGTTTATTTAATCTGATAATAAGTTTCAACTATCATACGCTAGTTGAGTTAATGAGGATGATTTACAGTCCGATTGTTTGATTTGTTTCAAAAGGTATCCAGTTTTCATCAGACAAAGGTACTCTGGCAAACAAAACTAGTTTTTGCTGCAAGTTATTATCACTATTACTTCATTATCAGATCGGTAACCATTCTGTTAATACTTTCGACAGGTCAGTCCGCTTAAATGGTTTAGTCACTATCCCATCCATACCAGCCGCTTTACATAATATTCGATCATCACTAGACGCATTAGCTGTCAAAGCAATGATCGGTACCTGTGTCAAATTATTTTTTTGTTCAATTTTTCGAATACTCCTAGTCGCCTTATAACCATCCATTACGGGCATTTGACAATCCATGAAGATAAGATCATAACGTTTACTGTTATATGCTTCAATGGCTTCCTGACCGTTATCCGCAATGTCAACCGTTAGGCCCATACCGACCAAAAACTTCTTAGCTATGATCTGATTGGTTAAATTATCCTCCACAATCAGTATTAATCCATTGAGATTTTGTGACTGATTAGCAATACTAGATTTGGCATCATCAACAGTGTGATGAGTCACTATAGAATTACCAGTGGTGTGCGTAAGCATAGTCGATAATATATCTCTCAAAGTCTCATAACGACTCAGTTTATTTAAATAGCCATTAAATCCAGCAGATGCAAATAAAGCAGAATCACCTTTTTGTCCGATAGATGAAAATATTAACAACTTTAGATCGGCTAAACTATCATTCTTACGGATTTGCAAACCAAGTTCCAAACCACTTAATTGGGGCATGTTGTGATCGAGTATCGCTATTTCAAAAGGTGTTTTAGATTTCTCAGCTTCTACTAATACCCCTTCTACCTTTGTCGGGTCAGAAGTGATAGTAATTTTAGCCCCCATATGTTCAAGCAAGCGTTTAAATATTTTGCGATACTCCGCAAAATCATCTACAAACAGTATGCGAACACCTTTTAAGGACTTTGGAGTAGTCGGCTCAGGACTTTCTGTTGGTGTTAAGATACCAGTGATCCAAAATGTTGAGCCTTCACCTTCAACAGAGTTTACGCCAATTGTTCCGCCCATAAGATCGACCAATTTTTTGGTAATTGCCAAGCCCAATCCTGTTCCACCATATTGGCGTGTTGTAGCACTATCAGCTTGAGTAAACTCGTCAAATAGTCCTTCTATAGCATTAGGCCTTAACCCGATTCCTGTATCCTGTATTTCCAACCGTAACTGCTCTTCACCTGAATCAGATAATTCAGAAGATACACCACAGCGAACAAACCCTTGCTCGGTAAATTTAACAGCATTGCCCAGTATATTGATTAAAATCTGACGAGTACGAGAAGGATCACCTAAAAAATGTCGGGGACAATCAGGCGCATAACCAAATATAAACTCTAATTTTTTTCCCTTAACATTAGCGACAACTAACTCCATACTTTCTTGACAGGCTCTCTCCAAATCAAAAGGTATGTTTTCAATTTCAACCATATCAACATCAAGCTTTGAAAAATCAAGAATGTCATTGATAATGGATAATAATCCATCTCCAGAACGCGTTATTGTATCGACATAATCCTTTTGATCATGTGTTAGTGAGGTATCTGTGAGCAGTTGAGCCATCCCGATCACACCATTCATTGGTGTCCTAATTTCATGAGACATAGTAGCGAGAAACTTAGTTTTTTCGAGTGTAGTTCTTTCTGCTTTTTCTTTCTCCTTTGAAAGCTCTTGCAAAGTATGTTGTAAAGTTGCGGTCATATGATTAAATGTTTTTGATAATATTGCTATCTCATCATCTCCATAACTATCAACGCGTGCACCTAAATTTCCATTAGTTACATCTAAGGCAACAGCACTCAATACATTAATTGGTTTAGCTATTTTAGTTGCAATAACATAGATGATTAGTCCAAGAATAATGATTGAAATAAAACCGAAAACAAAAATGCTAATAGCTAATATTTTTGCACTCGCAAATGCCTCGTCTTGAGGGATTTCTACAATTAGTGCAGCATCAATTTTATCAAGCCATAAAAATGACCCTATGACAGGGCTATTTTTATAGTTTGTATAAAGAGCATTGCCACTTTCACCTGTTAAAGCTTTTTCAATAGCCGTTGATTTTACACCCCGCAAAAACTCTACTGTATGAGTATGCTCACCTGTGATTAATGAACCATATCTGTCTACTAAATAAGATTCATCTTTAAATGAAATATTCGTATTTGAGAAAACAATTTCATCCATACGCTCCAAGTTGACATGCATTGCCAGCACACCCGTTACTATATTATTCTTATCAAGTATAGGTATAGATGCCGTAATCGTTGGTTCAAAAGTTATAGGGGACGGGTAAATTTTTTGAACATGAATGTTACTTAGTCCTTCTACAAAATAACCATCTAGTGTGCGGTAATCGCCTTCATGACTACTATCAGTAGAAACTACTATTTTACCCTGTGAGTCCAAGTAGAAGAGTTCTTGCCAATCCTTTTTTTTTTCACTAATAGATAACAGAAAATTACGAAAACTAGTTATTTGACTCTCATGGTTTAATGGTGCTTGTTGTGCATTTATACTTTTTACTGTTGTTTTTAAAATCTGTAATTTTGATAATAATTCCAGATCTGATTTAATATTTTCAATCCACAAATCCACCGACTCGAGCTTTAGGTGTATTGCAACATCTAGTCGAGCATAAACAGAGTTTATCAACACTTGCTTAGTGACAGTAAAAACAAAAATACCAGCAAGAATAACTGTAATAAAATAGAAAATCAAATTCGAAACAATAAGTTTGCTTTTAATACTTTTTTTCCAATTAAATAACTCTAATAATCTCACAGGTTACTCTTCATAATTAATAAGATGGCTAGCTTTATTTTTAATTTGGAAAATGATGGGCTGATTCATATTTCCTGTTTTATTATTAACAGTGATATTTCTAGTGACACCGGGTAACTCAGATATATTAAGTAAAGATTGTTGTATAGATGCAGTTGATAAACCACTGTGAATGATTGCTTCAGTTAAAATTATAAAAGCATCATAAGTTAGGGCAGACATACTGGTAGGTTGTAATTGAAATTCTTTTTTATACTCATCTATAAATAGACTAGAAATAGTATTATTCACTTTTGAAGATGCTTGCCAGTGATGTGTGAAATAAGCCCCATCAAATTTTTCCAAAGGTATTAATTTTCTAGGACTCCAATTATCACTACCTAAAAAAACACCTTGGTAGCCTTGGCTGACTAAATAGTTTACCTGTTTAATAACATCTGAAGAGTCATTGGGAAGTAAAACAACAGGCACCTTGTCTTCCAGTAAAGGTGCGAACAATTTTTCATAATTAACTACAGCCTCTTTAGACTTAACATATGATAATGACGATTGAATGGTTCCGCCAAAATTTTCAAAATACTCCTCAAAAGATTCCGCTACAGTTCGGCTAGCTGGATTCACTACATCATAGATAATAGCTACCCTACTTTTCTTTAACTTATTATAGGTAAAGTCAGCAAGGTGTTGGCTTTGAACTTTATCATTATGAGCAATTTGAAATATGTACGATTTATTATCTGTAACAGCTTGTGCTGTTGAGCCGGGAGAGATGAGTGGCACTTTAGCACTTTCCGCAACAGCGGAAGCACTGAGTGCAGTGAAACTTACATTTGGACCAATAATTGCAACTACCTGTTTATTAAATATCAAGGTTCTGGCAGCTAACATCGCATCCTTTGGTGTGTTCTTTGTATCTTCTATTATCAACTTAATTTGGTGATTTTTATTATTTACATGAACTCCACCCGAAGCATTAATTTTATTTACAAATAGTTGTGCTGCATTAATACTAGGTTGTCCTCCAGGTGTATCAATATCAATCAGTAAGCCAATTCTAATAGTTTTTTGCTTTTTGATTGTTTGTTGGTTTTCATTACAACCTGTTATCAACAAGATAATAATGACAACAAAGATAACAAAAAAGTATTTATTCATTGTGCACTTCTTTTGTTAGTATCGCCCGATTATTGATAAGTTCAAATATATAAATTGGTTTATCTGGATCACCAGAACCATTAAAAGTAAACAGCCCTGTTACACCCTGATAATTGCTCAGCGTAGATAATTCGGCACTAATTGCCTCTCGCTCTATGCCTGCTTTTTTAATTGACTCAATAATAATAGCAAACGAGTCATAAGCTAAAGCTGCGTTGCCTGATGGTTCGGAGTTGTAATATTGTTTATAATCTTGAATAAATTTTTTAGCGATAAGGTTACTCTGTCCAATGCTAACAGACCAATGATTAGTGAAATATATTTTATTACTTAATGAAATGTACTCAAATGGAGGTGGACCCCAACTATCGGTACCCAACAATGTGACCTGCCAATCCATTTTTTTTATTTCTTCAAACTGATTCTTAATATCTATTCCATAATTTGGAAGAAGTAATATGCCTGGATTTAATTTGCGAATTTTTTGCAGTTCCTCTGAAAAATTCTGTTCTCCTGCAACATAAGATTCTAAAGTAACCAGTTTATTATAACTAGCTTCAAAGTAAGCCTTGAATGAAGTAGCAATGTTTTTACTATAAGCATTTGAAATATCATATAGTACCGCTGTTGAGTTATCGTTTAATTCCCCGGCAAATTTAGCAAGTGCTTTCGATTGAATATCATCAGTTGTCACAGCTCTATATATAAAGTCTTTATTGAGTGTTGTCTCCTTATGTGTCGATACTGGTGAGATTAATGGTATTTTAAACTTATTAACAAGATTCGATACTGGGATAGCTTGATTACTCACATTGGGACCAATGATCGCTGACAAATCGTATTGACTGATCATCTCATAAGCAGCTTCCATCGCTGATTCAGGTGTCGCTCCAATATCTTGATAAACCACCTCTAATTGATAGTTTTTGCCCAGAGAATTGATACCACCAAGAGCATTAATTTGTATTAAAGTAAGTTCTCCCGAGTTTTTAAGTTGTTGACCAGTAGTATCAGGTTTAAATAAAACACCTATAGTTACTCGTTCAGCCGGCCGTTCACAACCACCTAGAATAAGTGATGAGAATAGTACTATTAAATATATGCTATTTTTGTTCATATTTACTCAAAACGTTAATGAGCGAGATTATTAATTGTTTATCAATCAAGTATAGTTACATAAATTCGATATTGTTAATTCAGTTATATTAAAGCGGAATAAAAATATAAATTTTTATAATTTTGCAACTGAAATCATCCCGTACAAAGTGTGGCACTAAAGAGCAAGTATGTCAGATTGATGCTCACTGAGTTTATCGGAAACGAGTATGCAGCTACACTCATATCGCTTCTTTAGCAGAGTTTCTAAGAAAACCTAACGGATAGGTTAATAGTTGCCACCAGTGAGTCTTAAACATCCTTATAGGCTAAAGCTTAATCGCTAGACGAAAAGCTTGGTCAATGGCTCGTTTTGCGTCCAGTTCAGCAGCCACATCGGCTCCACCAATTAAATGATAAGGCTTAGTTAATCCATTTACGATTTCTCGGGCTGGATCTTGTCCCGCGCAGATTATAATATTATCAACATCCAGAATTTGTTTTTCTCCTGCAATGGTGACGTGCAAACCAGCATCATCTATTTTATGATATTCGCAAGAAGATAACATTTTCACTTTTTTATTTTTGAGACCCGTACGATGAATCCAGCCCGTTGTTTTTCCCAGTCCTGCGCCAACTTTACTGGCTTTTCTTTGCAACAGATAGACCTCTCTTTCGGGTAGCGTTACTTCAGCTTTTACGCCTTCTATTCCGCCTCTTGCACTCAATGTCATATCGACGCCCCACTCTTTCATATAAGCTTTTATACTTTGACTGGTTGCTTGCCCTGAATGAACTAAAAATTCTGAAACATCAAAGCCAATTCCTCCGGCTCCTATAACTGCAACTTTTTTACCAACGGTTTTTTTATATTTAAGTACATCTAAATAATTTAGAACTTTAGGGTGGTCAACACCTTCTATAGGTGGCGTTCTCGGATTGATTCCGGTGGCTATAATCACTTCATCAAAGTCACTTTGATTAAGTTCGCTCGCGCTAATACGGGTATTTAATATTACAGTCACTCCAGCTAGCTCCAGTTGCTTTTTAAAGTATCGGATAGTTTCATAAAACTCTTCCTTACCGGGAACTTGTTTAGCAATATTAAACTGCCCTCCTACTTCAGTTTCACTATCAAATAACGTCACCTGATGACCACATTGGGCGGCAGTGGTTGCTGCGGATAAACCGGCTGGCCCTGCTCCAATCACGGCAATGTTTTTTATTTTATTAGTTGGGGTAATATTAATTTCGGTTTCAAAACACGCTCTAGGATTAACCAAACAACTGGTCATTTTTCCAGAAAACACATGATCTAAACAAGCTTGATTACAACCGATACAAGTATTTATTTCATCCGCTCGTCCTTCAGCTGCTTTGTTAACAAAGTCAGCATCTGCTAAAAAAGGTCTAGCCATAGAGATCATATCGGCATCACCTCTAACAAGTATTTCTTCTGCTTTATCTGGCGTGTTAATTCTATTGGAAGTGATAATAGGTATGTTAAAATGATCTTTGTATTTAGCTGTCACCCAAGTAAAAGCGCCGCGAGGTACTTTCGTTTGAATGGTAGGTATTCGTGCTTCGTGCCACCCTATTCCCGTATTAATAATGGTCGCGCCAGCTTTTTCAATTGCTTGTCCCAGCTGAACTACTTCTTCAAAGCTACTGCCTCCTTCTACCAGATCCATCATCGACAAACGAAAAATAATAATAAACTTTTCTCCCACAGCTTCTTTTACTCGTCGCACTACTTCAACGGGTAATCTAATTCTATTCTCAAAGCTTCCCCCCCATTCATCGTCACGCTGATTGGTTCTAAGCGCGATGAATTGATTTAAGAAATAACCTTCCGAACCCATAATTTCGACGCCATCGTAATTGGCTTTTTGCGCTTGTAGAGCTAAGTTTACAAAACTTTGTATTTCCTCTTCAATTTGCTCGACACTTGCCGCTTCCGGTTTGTGTGGATTAATCGGGGATCGAATCGCAGAAGGTGCTATCGGGAGCTCGTTATATGCATAACGTCCAGTATGTAAAATTTGCATACAAATTTTACTATCGTATTTATGTACTTCGTCAGTAATCTTACGGTGATTAGCAATATCTTCATCGGTCTCAATCAGTTTAGTTTTTTCGTGAGTTGCACCTCTTTTACTTGGTCCAAAACCTCCAGTCACAATCAAACCACATCCGCCTCTTGCTCGCTCACCAAAGTAAGCCGCCATTCTAGCAGTACCGTCTGGGTGTTCTTCTAAGCCTGTGTGCATAGATCCCATCAAAACACGGTTTTTTAAAGTAGTAAAACCAAGATCCAGAGGTTCAAGTAGTTTGGGATAATTTGACTGAGACATGATGCATCTTTCCTTTGGGTTTTATTGAGGCTAGTAACTAAATACATTTTAAATATCGCAAAAGAGCTTATTTGGACAGCGTCAAGATAACCAAATATTTAGACACTGTCAAGATTGATTTATCTCTTCAATATTGATAGATTAGAAAACATGCTTAAAACTATAAAAAATAATGCGAATGTGACTAACAGCAAACCATCCAAAAATGGTTATCATCATGGCGATCTGCGCTCGAGTTTATTAAGTGCCGCTGGTGAGATGATTGCGGAAGATGGCATTGACGAACTTTCACTGCGTAAGTTGGCATCACGCGTTGGCGTATCAAGAACAGCCCCTTATCATCATTTTGAAGATAAAAATGAATTGCTCTGTGCAATAGCCGAACACGGTTTTCGTCAACGTCATCGGCTAGCGCGTCAGAGTTTTGATGATCAAACTTTATCAATGCATGATAAATTTAAAGCTTATATTTACGACTATGTGAAATTTGCCGGTGACAACCCGGAACTCTACGAATTAATGTTTGGTAGAACCATTTGGAAGCAACAAAAAAGTACCAAAGAATTACGTGCAACGGCATATCCCTGCTTTCAGCACCAAGTCGAAATGACCGGTGAATGGCAAAAAACAGGCTTGCTCAATCAAGATGAAAATACCCTGCGATTATCACAGGTTATTTGGGGAACGATCCACGGGATCGCAAAGCTCTATATTGATGGCATTTATACTCACACCAGCCAAGTAGAAGAAATTTGTGAATCTGCTGTAAACATGTTTATCGGTCAATCTAGTTGATATCAAATCTAGAACTAAAGCATGTAAAGCTAAGCCTTTCTAACAAACTTTGATTTCAACATCATAATGCCTGCGCCATCAACTTTACAATCAATATCCTGGTCCCCATCAAAAAAGCGTTTAATCCCTGCTTTAGTTCCTACTTTTAGTCCCGTTGATGTGCCTTTCACTTTAAGATCTTTTATAAGAGTCACTTTATCACCCTCTGCAAGCAAGTTACCGACACTATCTCTTAAAATGATTGCGTCTTCATCTAGCGCATTTTGATCCCATTCATTTCCAATTAATAGAAAATATGCTAATTAAGACTCGCCCAAATCACAAGTCTCAAGCTTTATTTTCAATGGCCTTAATATTGCTTCACAAAAAACTGCAGCATAAACTAACACTAAAATATTAACAGCGTACGCCCTATGTAAGCTTTCCATATCGGAGGAGTCGGCATTTCCGTGAATAGATGTGCTACCAATAAAAAGAGCCAAAATAGCTGAACCGTAACAAAATGCTATTTGGCTCTGATAGATTTTAGCCAAATATTTTGCGGGATTCCCCCCGGCAATCTCATGTGTGAACAAATACTTAAACCCAGAGAGAGAACGAATTAACCCATTAACACCAAATGAAATTATTGTAGAAGCATAAATAAATGCCACTAAAAATCCAAAACTATACCAATCAATAAATAACTGCGCGCTGCCTTCCAATATAAACAACATTCCAACTGCCGTAGAAATAACGCCCAACCCAATAACACCATGCATAATCATTCTCCTCGTCCAATTAACAGATAATTTATTTAATGATGAATGTAATGCGTTAGGAGATAATTCAAGTGCTGAAGAAATAGATAAAAAAGACACAGCCGATGTTCGACCATCAGACTCAATACGTTGTATCGTCCTCAATGACAAACCAGAAGCCTTGGCTAATAGCTCTTGAGACCAACCTTTATCATGTCGTATAAGTTTTAACTTATTTGAATCAATCAACAAAATTAAACTCCTAATAATTTACGCTTCCATAGAATCAATTATCGACAAAGATTTAGTATTTTGCAGATATTAGTTACGACATTTTACCGCCAAATGGCGACAGCTCTTTTAAATCAATAAGATATAAGTTTAAAAGTACAAAAAAACAATTCAAAGTTAAAGAATACTAGCTGTAATGGTTTATTGTCTAATTCTTGTTTCCAAATAACAAGACTTCATGATTATTCAACCACAAAGGATATTTTCTCATTGCTTTAGAAAATAAGGATGACTCAAGGTGTGACTTCAACCATTGCTGGAGTTTTGGATAAGGACTGTTCAAATACCATTGTCTTTCTACTCGCGCAAATTGGCGAATAAATGGTAAAATAGCAAAGTCAACTAAACTTAGAGTATCTCCCATTAAGTATTGGTTTTGGTTTAAACGTTGCTCTAGGAGGTTAATGTATTTTTCACTCGCATGCCGGCACTCCAATTTATTGCTTTCATGGTAACGTTTTGCGCTTTTATATTGGTTTAAATTGCTTTTAAATTCAGTATCAAACAGTGAAATTAAACTCAACATCTCGGCTAACATATTCGGCTGATGGCTAAAGAGTAAATTGTTAGGATCACTTTTTTTTAATGCCCATAACATGATATCTAAACTTTCATCAATAATCGTCGAGTGAGTGCCTACTTCATTTTTTAAAACCAGAACGGGCACTGTCCCTTTGGGAGAAGCTAGCAGCATATCGTCAGGTTTCTCTTTTAATACAATAGCCTTGAGTTGAACACATTGATTGGATAATAGAATCCCTATTCTTGCTCGCATTGCATAAGGGCAGTGTTGTAATGAATAAAGGACGGGATAGTTCATGTCAGACTTTCTCGACTAAAATAACGGGATTACAGCCCTTGACTGTACTGAGCATTGGTTGCAATGGGGACTAATTTTTCAAGCTGACTCTTAGAGTCATCTGCGCTATTTAACAAACCTTCAAAATGCTTAATCAATAAAGTTTTATCTTGCTCTTCTTTTGAGCCAGAACCAATATTGGTTAGATCGATAAAAAACTCATCAAATAAACCTGACAGATCATTCACCACGTCCATATTTAAAAACTGTTCGTGATTATAAATACTTGGATAACCGCCCTTCTGTTTATCAACAGCAAATGAAACACCTTTCACATTAGTAATAGTGGTGGCTTTTTTACACTTGAGCATACAGCCATCTTCAATCGCTGGTTTTTTACATCCAACCGTTTGTTGAAAGAAACATTGTCTGCTAGTCATCATCAAAATTGGATGATAAATACTGTAGAGCAACTTAAAACCTTTTGGTCTTCTGATTTTTCTAATTTGCATTTTATTTATTTCATTTGAAATAAATGCGCCAGCGCAATTAAGATCTTCTTGCAAAGTCTGTAGTGCATAAGAGTTAGTTGTATTTAAAAAAGGCCCTGCAATCCACTCAATACCCATTTCAAATGCTTTGTGGGCAATGCCAGTGTTATTAGTCACAATTCTAGCGGGTTTAACTTGTTCAAGAATTTTAACGGATTCAAGGTAATCTTTACCAATTAATACCGCGGGAAACCAAGGGATTAACTTTGGGTTTCTGAGCAATAAGTTAATATGTTTAGGACAGTTTTTCTTGAGGCTTTCTGGTATTTTAAAATAAACATCCGCATCGGTTACATCACTTAAATTTGCGTCCTTTTCATCTGCAATTAAAAGTGACAATTTAGTTTTCTCTTCAACTCTTGGGTATTGAGTTAATTTTGGAAGTTCAACCGAGGCAATGATCGGCTTTGAATTATTTAATAAAAAAGCCATTTCTTTTTTAAGTTTGGTTAACTCTTTAAACGGAATACTTAATCCCGTATCCAGTTCATCAAAAATAGTTTCTTTTAAAATATAATTCGCATCATTAAAACTCTTAAAACGTTTTATTAATGCATCTTGATCGATGATTGATTTTTCAGAAGCAACAAGCTTAATATTAGTTTCAATTTCATAGGTTTTACTGCCCGCTAAGGCGCGAACTTTTAATGGCTTATTTTCTTTTCCTACAAATTCAAACGTTAATGGTATTTTATTAATGTTAATACCTTTGACTTTTTCTTGTAACTCATCACCTAAAGCATTTTTACTTTGATATAAATCGGTCTTCACTTCTTGAATTTGAACTACTGAAATTGCATTACTATTATCAACAGCATAGTTAACACTATTGTCACGCGGATTATCAATAAACATTGACTTGGTTAAATCGCCGGTTAAAAATGAATTAGTAAAATCACGATTAAATACTTTATGTAAATTAGAATCATCTTCTAATAGTTTTCCAGATTCTACAAATTTATTAATCTGTTTTCGCCAACTATCAACCACCGTATAAACATAATGAGCGCCTTTAATACGCCCTTCTATTTTTAATGAGTCAACTTGGGCATCTACCAGTTCTGGTAAATCAAAATAAGCAGAGTTATCTTTTAGGTTTAATGGAAATTTGTTACCCGCTTCGGTAATTTCATATTCATCACGACATGCCTGACTACATCTTCCTCTATTACCAGAATTCCCTACGCTCACAGAACTTGAATAACATTGTCCAGAAAAAGCGATACATAAAGCGCCATGCACAAACACTTCAGTTAATACATCATGAGCATGTGCCGTAGCGGTTAGTGTTTTTATTTCATTAAGGTTTAGCTCACGAGAAAGGTTAAGCCTAGAAGCTCCAATTTTACTTAAAAAGTGAATTTGCCCTTCATTATGAGTGGTTAGCTGAGTAGAGGCGTGAATATCTAATGTAGGAAAATATTTTTTGACTAAATTAAACAAACCTAAATCTTGAACAATAATACCATCAAGCGTTGTATTAACTAGTTGGTTGAGTAACTTAAAAAGGGCTTTGATTTCTTGTTCTAAAATTACGACATTAAGCGTTAAAAACACTTCACAGTTGTATTGATGAGCCAAACGTAACACGCCATTTAACTCGTCAAAAGAAAGATTGGATGCACGATTCCGCGCATTAAATGTGTCCAAACCACAATATACCGCATTAGCACCAGCCACAATAGCCGCTTTAACCGCTTCTACATCACCGCCAGGCGCTAGTAATTCAATTTTTCTAGTAGGACAAGTATTCTGTTTAGTAAGAGGTTGGTTCATCGGGATTAAGCCTTTCTAACAAACATTGACTTTAACATCATGATGCCTGCACCATCTACCTTACAATCAATGTCATGGTCACCGTCAACAAAACGTTTAATCACCGCTTTAGTTCCAACTTTTAACACGGTTGATGTGCCTTTCACTTTAAGATCTTTTATAAGTGTGACTTTGTCCCCTTCAGCGAGCAAATTGCCAACACTGTCTTTTAATGTGATTGCGTCTTCGTCAGGGGCATTTACATCCCATTCATTGCCACATTCTGGACAGTTAAGAAGGTTTCGGTCTTCATAAACATATTCAGAACTACATTGATGGCATGGTGGAATAGTGTCAGTCATGGTATTGCTCTAATTAAGGTGGGCATTCAATGGCGCTGATTTTAACTGATTAAACAATTAAAAACATCAACCATGACGCCGACTATATCCATTATATAAATAAAATTCGTCTGAACTTCTTACCTGTCATTGAGTTCTTGTATAAATTGCCAGAAGCAGGAATTATTGCCGTCACTCCGGTATGATTATTCGGCTCTATTATGACTGTAGAGTGGCCAAAAAGAACGCATTTCACATCCTTTATGGCATTCAATGCTTCAATTTTCATGGTACCTAAAACTAGTCCTAATTCTTAGACCTAATTCTCTAGCCTTTTATCGTCATCGCTTGCTTGCAAAAAGCTGAATAAATCAAATAACGTTAATTCCTGAAATTTTGGAAGTTATTTTCCAGTGACTACTTTAAAACCGTTTCTGGTAACTATGGCAATATGGTTGTTGGCCATTTTTTTGATAATAATCTTGATGATAATCTTCGGCTTTCCAAAATGTCTCTGCAAAAATTAGTTGTGTGGCAATCGTTAAGCCCAGACCTTCTAGTATACTGATTAACTTTTCACTCGCTTGTTTTTCTTCATCATTTTGATAAAAAATTGCCGAAGCATATTGAGGACCAAGATCAGGTCCTTGACCATTAGTTTGAGTGGGATCATGAATCTCAAAGAATAATTTCGCCAGAGTTTCAAAGCTCACTTCTTTTGCTTTGTAGTTAACCTCAACTACCTCTAAGTGACCTGATTTTTTACCACAAATTTCTTGATAAGTTGGGTTTTGACTTGCGCCACCCATATAACCAGATTCAACACTTAATACACCTTCTTGCTTTTGTAAAAAATGTTCTACACCCCAAAAACATCCGCCAGCGAAATACGCTGTTTTGTTCTCAGGTACAGATTTTTCAGTTTCTTTTTTTTCCGTGTTTTGTTTTTTCAAATCATCGGTACTGACAAATTTCATCGAAACTGAATTAACGCAATGACGGATGTTTTTTTCTGTTAAACCCTCACCTTCAAATACATGACCTAGATGTCCATCACAATTGGCGCAAACTATCTCAACCCTTCGCCCATCGGCATCAGGTACTCTCTTTATAGCTCCCGCTACTTCATCATCAAAACTAGGCCAGCCGCAACTCGACTGGAACTTATGTTGCGACTTATAAAGCGGCGCATCACATTGTTTACAAATATAAAGTCCGCCTTCAATAAAGTCTTCGTACTTACCCGTAAAAGGACGCTCAGTACCTTTATTGATAATGACATTTTCTTCTTCATTGGTTAACTCATTGTAGTGCTTAGCCATTTTTAACTTACTCTCATTTAGAACTGAATAGGGATACATGGAATGTAATGACGGTTAAATTATAGCATGGGGATTACATATATCTTTAACCTAAATAATTAATGGTAGACGTTGGAAGTCTGAGTTAGAATGTTTCAACTTCATGGATTATGCCTGTGATACCTCAATCAAACTCTATTTGTTATAATGAAAAGCTATGAATAAAATACATTGGATTAAATTAAAAAGCCTCTCAAGTATTGATTTAACGGGTGAAGGCGTTACTCAATTTTTAGAGGGACAATTATCAATTGATACTAAGACGATAGAAGATAAGGTCGCCAAACTAGCCTGTTTTTGCAACCACAAAGGACGCATTGTCGCGTTATTCCATATCCTTTTAATTGAAGATGGTATGCGTTTAATTCTTCCTCAATCTATAATGGATGCTGTATTGGCTCATATTAAAAAGTATGTTGTATTTTTTAAAGTTAAAGTTGAAACTAATACAACGGAGATTTTTGGCTCGCAAATAGACAATTCAAATATAATAGATGATGCAAACCACACTAAAATTGACCAAACTAGTCTTATTATTAGCTTTAATCAAAAAAATCACAAAGATAGTGAAGATTCTTTTTGGTTTGCCCAATTGGCGGGAAATAAGATTGCATGGTTAACTCAAGATACTTTAGAGCATTTTCTACCCCACAGTTTGAACCTGCCAGCTTTAAAAGCAGTCGACTTTAAAAAAGGCTGCTTTACTGGGCAAGAAGTCATAGCCAGAATGCAATATAAAGGAAAATTAAAACAGCATTTGCAACGATTAGACTGTTTGCAGCCTATAAATATCGATAATAAACAAAAGCTTTATCAAGCAGAAAAAGCTGTAGGTGAAGTAGTTTGTAGCATTAAGTCTGAGGAACAAAATACTATTGTTTTGGCAATCATTAAGGATTCTGCAAATTTATCACGACAATTTCAAACATCCCCAGAAAATAGTCCTATACTTGAAATAACCTCTTAAATTAGAATACCTAATAAGAACACGAAAATACGGATTATGAGTTTAGAACAAGACTTTTTAAATGAACTAGTAGATGCCATTAAAAATGACCGGCTAACTCTCCCTACCTTGCCCGAAGTAGCCCTCAAAATAAGGGATGCGGCTAACAATCCTGATGTGACATCAAATAGTTTAGCAGGCGTTATTGCGCAGGATGTAGCACTTGCAGCACGAATTATAAAAGTAGCGAATAGTCCACTCTTAAGAGGTACCGTGGTGGTTGATAATCTGCAACTGGCCATTACCAGAATGGGAATCAGCTTTGTGCGTAATTTAGCCACGGGCCTTGCCATGGAGCAAATGTTTCAAGCGACCCATGATTCAGTTGATAAACGTCTGAGGGCCTCTTGGGAGCATTCATTAGAAGTCGCCTCAATTAGTCATGTACTTGCAAGTAACTTTACTAAATTAAAACCTGATCAAGCAACTTTAGCTGGATTAGTGCATCAAATAGGCGTTTTACCTATTCTCACGCTTGCGGAAGAAAATCCCCAAATATTAGAAAAAGAAGCCGTTCTCGATAAGATTATTGAAAGATTGCATGGTAAAGTCGGCAAGGCGATTATGAAAGCATGGGAATTTCCAGAAGAGCTATTGGAAGTGCCTCTTGGATGTATTGATTTCAAAAGAAACCCACCCGGTAATGCCGACTATGTTGATGTTGTTACTGTTGCCAAGATACAATGTTATACAGAAGAAAATACACCTTATCCGGACCTCGACACCGATTTAATACCGGCCTTTGCAAAGCTTGGTTTGGGTGGCAGCACAGAAGTACATCTAGTTGACTCGATTGCTGAAGAAGTCGAAGATGCTAGACACGCACTCGGTTAATCACTTTTACTCAATTTAACTCAAGTCGCACTACACGCATTAATTCACCCAGTATTCATGCAAGCATTCAAAGAGTCAATTAAGGAACAAGAACTAACTCACCTTCTAAGTTTTCCCTCACTTGTTTTTCGGTTATGTATTGAGGTCTAAAATTTCCTAGAGAATAATCTAACGCTTGGTCATCATAGTACTTATCACTAACGACACCCGATTGACCGGTAGGCAAAATAACCCAAGAATTTTCGACATCACCAAAATCAATAATACGCCTTGTTGATGGTCCCATTGTAACTTTTAAATCATTCCCGTTCTGTTCTAAACCCGTATTATTAATGGTTTCCATACCCTGCATAGTTGGATAGGGACCAACATTAAAAATCTTATCTAACGGTGCTTGCTTGCCTAATGGGTGCTCGTAAGTCACAGATGCTTCATTTTCCCATGTCCATTGGTTAACATCATCACCGTATTTTTCAAAGAGAAATTTGACTGAATCATGCCACGCTTTCACAATCAATTGATCGCGAGTTTCCACTTTCTCAGTTTCTAAGTCATCCCACCATACTGAAGATTCGTTTGGCAATAAACGCCATATGCTTCTTGCCAAAAGAAACGAAAATTGAAAACCTGAATAGTACCTTTCGCCAAGTTCATCTTGCAGTGCCAATTTCATTAAACTCATTCTAAATCGATTATGAATTGCCGCACCTTGTTGCTCCGGTTTATGCTCAGCATTCCAATTGACATAAATATCTAATGCTTTTAACTCAGTCTTTGAAAGTTGACTTTCTTTAGTTTTTAAAACTGGCACCGCTATTGTTTGAAATAACTTGCCGGTTTTTGATTGGCTATCGAGCAACATTTTTTTCATAAAATCGACTGAATGAATTTCTTCCGTGGCTAACAATTCAGTAATACGACTCGCTCGATCGGTAGGCGCGTAATATCCAGGCACTAAACCATTTCCCATATCGGCTGTTTGATTATTAGCTGAATACAAAACACCACTTTCAGGGTTGATGTTTTTTGGGTTACGCTCAAAATCATAATAACCCAAAATATCATCTTTGCCACTTGCACCATCTAAAATCATTTTACTATTGACATGCTTTGGTCTGATTGGCAATCTTGCTGATGCCCACCAGGCAATATCACCCTTTGCATTAGCAAACATTAAATTTAATCCCGGTGCATGAATTTTTGAGGCGACTACCGATGCTTCTTCTACAGTTTTCACTCGTGGTAAATCGAAGAAACCTTCCATAACGAGATTATCTGTATTTTTAAATACCCACCATAATGCAATTGGTTGTACTTTTTCCGTGACTGCATTGGTGAAGCGCACATTACTTTCGTAGATTGAATTAATAATAGGTCCATGACGGCTTTCTCTAACTTCATATTTAATCGCTTTTTGTTCTTTCACCTTAATAATTTCAATTCTAGAGTCAAAATCTTGCCAATGGTCAATTGCCCAATATTGTTGATTATTTTTTGGATTAGCTTTTTCTGCGTAAAGGTCCATATCATCATTTTCAAACATGGTTAATCCCCATGCGATATCTTTATTAAAACCTAATTGAGGCATAGGCGTTAAAGCTAAAAAGTGACCATAAATATCGGTATTATCTGACTTTAACTGAGCCTCGTACCATACACTCGGCTGGCTATATCCTATATGAGGATCGTTTACCAAAATAGCTTTACCTGACTTGCTTCTTTGGGGTGAAACTAACCAACTATTACTTCCGTGAAATAATGCTATTCCTGTCAACTCTTCTAATACCTGAGTGACCTTTTCTGTGAGTAATTTACTTTTAATTGGGTCAACAGGTATCTGTTCAAATCCTGGTGTGTAATTTATACCCAAATCGACCAAATAATCTTTACCTAATTTTTGCTTAATATGATCAACCAACGAATCATCTTTAATCGCAAAGGCAAAGGAGAAAGCCATATATCCTGCAATAGATGCGATATCTTCTTTAGTATAAATATGCAAGGGAAAATTCAGCAGATCAAACTCAATCGGTTATTGTCCATTCATCACATAATGATTAACGCCCGCTAAATAGTTATCCAACATATTAAGTAATTCAGAATTCCCTCGGCTTTCAATAGCTGTTAGCCATCTTTTTGCGTAAACCTCTAGTCCTAATGTCCTAAAAAGTTTATCCACGTCAACTAGTTTTTCACCAAAAACTTCAGCTAGTTTTCCTTGCGACAATCGGCGCATCATTTCCATTTGAAATAGACGATCTTGTGCGTGAACATATCCAAATGCTTTATATAAATCAGTATCGTTTTTCGCGGTAATGTGAGGAATGCCGTAAAGATCGTAAAGAACGCTAACTTCTTCTGTTAACCCTTTTAGTTTTACCTTTCCATCCCTTGTCGGCGCTTTTGTTTGAATATAGATAAAACTTAGTGCAAACAGGATTAAAATGCTCACAATTAAAGTCACTATGATTTTCTTTAACATAAAGTCACTATGATTTTCTTTAACATAAAGTTATCGACTGCTAGAAATAAAAAAGCCTTCGATACATCGAAGGCTAATTAAAACTATTTTATTATTTTCTAAAACCGTAATTATTTCTTAATTCACTCCGCCAATAGGCTTGGATCATTTACAGTTACAGAAGTACCACCAGATGCAAGAAAACTTAAAACTTGGGATTGCATTTCAGCCGTAGCGTCATCAGGA
>Ga0307492_10000191_pt1 | contig 26895 bp, 28 predicted proteins | sample SI3LmetaG_FD_202365 | JGI IMG/M metagenome (GOLD analysis project Ga0307492, IMG submission 202365) | Sea-ice brine microbial communities from Beaufort Sea near Barrow, Alaska, United States - SI3L | ecosystem: Environmental > Aquatic > Marine > Coastal | place: USA: Alaska | collected 2017-05-06 | reverse complement strand
TCACCAGCAGATTGGCCGGCAGGCTGAATAGTTTGGCCAGCAGCAAACGGTTGGTTTCGCCCCCGCTGAGCTGACGAACCTTCATCCGGCTGCGCTCTGGCGCAAAGAGGAAGTCCTCCAAGTAGCTGATCACGTGTCGGCTTTTACCGCCAATGTCGATGAAATCGCGACCTTCTGAGACCGAGTCCACTAAGGTTTTTTCCGGATCTAGGGCCATGCGGGCCTGATCAAAATAGGCCACATTGAGCTTGGTACCCTGGCTGACCACACCCTGGGTCGGAGCAAGCTCTTCGAGCATCATCTTAAGGAGCGTCGATTTACCAATACCATTGGGGCCAATCAGGGCAATCTTATCGCCCCGCAACACCACCTCGGTAAAGTCCTTGATAACCGGCTCTAATTCGGGCCGGTAGCTGAAACTGGCGTTAATCAACTCAACCACGGTCTTACCGCTTTGGGCCTGAGCATTGATACTGAATTTTGCCGTCCCTTGCTGAAAACGCCGCTCTCCCAATTCACTGCGCATCGCTTTAAGGGCCCGAACTCGACCTTCGTTGCGGGTACGACGGGCCTTGATGCCTTGGCGAATCCAGACTTCTTCTTGGGCCAGCACCTTATTTTGCAGGGCGCGCTGGGTGGCTTCCACTTCCATGGCCTTTTCCTTGGTCTCAAGGTATAACTCATAGGGAGCTGGAAAGGAGGTAATGTTGCCACGATCCAGGTCAATCACCCGGGTCGCTAAATTATCGATAAAGGAGCGGTCATGGGATACGAAAATCAGGGTACCCTTAAAGTTGCGCAACAGCTCTTCTAGCCATTCCACCATGCGAATGTCTAGGTGGTTGGTGGGCTCATCCAGAATCAATAAATCTGGCTCGCCCACCAAGGCCTGAGCCAGCAAGACACGCCGCCGCCAGCCCCCGGACAGACTGTCAAAAGTTTGTTCCGGATCCAGGTCGAGGCGGGTAATAATGGTCTCGGCCTTGGTCTGAAAATGCCAACCATCATTGTCCTCGATGATATGCTGTAACACCCCCATGCGATCGAAATCGGGATCGGGGTCGGTGATCAGCTTTTGATACTCAAACAAGGCGTCGCCTGTTTCAGCGGCACCGGATAGAACGACCTGCATGACCGAGCGTGCGTCACCGGCGGGCAGTTCTTGCTGCAAGTGACCAATTCGAATCCCTTGGGAGAACTTGATCACCCCATGATCGGGGATATGCTGCCCAAGAATTAATTTCAATAGGGTTGATTTACCCGCCCCATTACGACCGACCAGCGCCAGACGCTCCCCTCGCTCTACTGCGAAGGAGCACATATCCATAAGTGGAGCGGCCCCTAACGCGAACTGTACTTGATCAAATATTATTAGACTCATAAACACTGACTTATGGCACTAGGTGCCCAAAAGGATTCCGATTAATGTTCGGCGCAATTTTATACTGAGGTTATTTTTGTGTCTAAAAGTAGATTAGCTGGACCCATTCTCGCGGTCTTAATATCCATAGCATTTATACTATGGATGGTCTCAGGCGCCTCAAAAGAGGCCGATACTGTGGTTACCAATGCCGGCACTGTCAAGTCACTTATTCCAAGTGTGCAAGTTGTGACCAGTAATTCAAGGCAAGTGCAACAGTTTTTGGCCATCAACGGCATCACCGAAGCCGATCGCTATGTCACTATTGGCAGCGAAACATCGGGCAAGGTAGTCGAGATTTACCAGCAGGATGGCGACTCGGTCAAGGCCGGTGAAGTTATCGCGCAACTCGACACGCAAGACTTGCCGGCCCGGATTCGTCAGGTCCAGGCCTTTCTGGATCAAACCCGACTGGAATACGAGGGTGCAAAGAAACTGCGCCTGCAAGGCTTACTGAATGAAGCCCAGCTTGCCGCCAGCCTGACCAATCTTGAACAGGCCAAATCGCAATTGGCCAGCCTCAACTTGCAATTAGACCACTTTACCATTCGGGCCTCCTTTGCCGGGCAGATCGAAAACACTCAAATCGAGCTGGGTAGCTATATCCGCCAAGGTGATGCCATTGCCGACGTCTACGATTACAGCCAGCTTAACTTTGTCGGTGCCGTATCGGAAAAAGACATCCAATCACTGAACTTGCAGCAGTTGGCCACCGTTGAACTGATCAGCGGCGACACTGTCGAGGCCACAGTCAGCTATATCGGCTCGGTCGCCAACCCCGCGACCCGTACCTTTCGGGTTGAATTGACGGTGTCTGAGGTCGGTCGCTTTGTGTCCGGCGTGACGTCCGTGGCCAGCGTCGAATTGGGTGCGCTCCAAGGCCATTATATTAGCCCGGCCCTACTTTTCATTAACCAGGAGGGCCTGATGGGTCTGAAAACCCTCGACGCTGCTGATACAGTGCAATTTAATGAAATTAGTATTATCCATTCCGACCCTAACGGCGTTTGGATCGAGGGCTTGGCGAACCAGGCCGATATTATCATCGTCGGTCAAGGTTTTGCGGCCGTTGGCGATATCACGAATCCCGTCAGCGTTCCATTCGACACTGATGTTGCTGTCGGACTTTAAGGGGAACTGCTGTGATTGGTATCATTAATGCGTCATTAGACCGCACTCGTACGGTTATTTTATTGTTTTTATTGGTCTTCCTGTCCGGTGTGGTTGCCTTGATTAATATCCCCAAGGAAGCCCAACCGGATATAACCATACCCTATGTCTATGTCGGCACCGGCCTGGAAGGCATTTCGCCGGAAGACTCCGATCGACTGCTGGTCCGACCTCTCGAACAAGAGTTAAATTCGGTCGAAGGGCTGAAAGAAATCACCAGCACGGCCAGCGAAGGCCGCGCGACCCTGACCCTCGAATTTGGCCTGGAGGTCGATATCGATGTCGCCTTGACCGATGTGCGCCAGGCGGTGGATGCAGCCCAGGGCAAATTACCGGCCGAAGCAGATGACCCTACCGTCCAGGAAGTAAACCTGGCCCTGTTCCCGGTGATCAATATTTCGCTCGCCGGCAATGTCGATGAGCGGGTTCTGTTTGGTGTCGCCGAAGATCTTCAGGAGCGACTGGAGGCGCTACCCGGCATCCTGGAGGCCAGTATCAACGGCAAACGCGAGGAAGTGGCCGAAATCATTATCGATCCGGCGCTAATGTCCAGTTACAACATCTCCCACGCTGAACTGTTCAACCTGGTGTCGAAAAACAATCAGCTGGTCACCGCCGGCAATCTCGATACCGGTGCCGGACGCTTTTCGTTCAAGGTCCCGGGACTTATCGAGACCGCCGAGGATATCCTGAATCTGCCGGTTAAGGTCTCTGGCGATACAGTCGTGCGCTTTAAAGATATCGCCGTTGCGCAACGGACCTACAAAGATGCCGAAACAATCTCCCGGGTCGATGGCCAACCGGCAGTAACCCTGGAAGTTAAAAAACGGGTCGGTGAAAACGTCATCGCAACCATCGATCAGGCTAAGAGCGTCGTCGCTGAGGTGAGTCCTTTTTGGCCAGACGGTATAACCGTGACCTTCACCCAAGATAATTCCGTGATGATCAAGCAGCAGTTAAGTGACTTGTTTAACTCGGTGCTGACCGCGACCCTGCTGGTGTTTGTGGTGATCGTCTGGACCCTTGGGGTGCGTAGCGCCGTTTTGGTTGGTTTGGCGATCCCGTCCTCGTTCCTGGCCGCGATCCTGACCCTGTCGCTGATGGGCATCACTCTGAATATAGTGGTCTTGTTTGCACTGATCCTGTCAGTCGGTATGCTCGTCGATGGGGCCATCGTAGTCACCGAATACGCCGACCGGCGTATGTCTGAGGGAGCCGATAAGAAAAGTGCTTACCGCGAAGCAGCAACCCGCATGGCCTGGCCGATTATAGCCTCGACGGCCACCACGCTGGCAGTTTTTATGCCGCTGTTGTTTTGGCCTGGTTTGCCGGGCGAGTTTATGGGCTTCCTACCGAAAACCGTGCTAATTACCCTGACCGCATCGATGATAATGGCTTTGATTGCCGTACCGGCCTTTGGTTTTATGTTTGGTCGACCGGTAACTGTGTCGAAAAATCAAAAAAAGACCATGGATGCAATCGATCACGGCGAGTTTAACAAAATACCGGGCGCCCTCGGTCTCTATGTGCGTTTTATTGGCCTATTGTTGCGCCATGCCGGCAAGGCCACCTTGATGTTTATCGCGGGTTTCGCACTGCTGACGGTGGCCATCTCCGAAAATCCGCCCAGCACTGAATTTTTCCCCAATGTTGATGCCGACTTCGGCTCTATTGTGGTCCGTGCGCGTGGCAACCTATCTTTAGCGGAACGCGATGCACTGGTCAAACAGGTCGAAGCCAAGGTCCTTAATGTTCCCAATGTCAAAACCGTGACCACCACGGTGAATGCCACGCCGTTGCGCGATTATCGCGAAGACACTATCGGTGTGATGATGTTGGAATTTGTTGATTGGACGCCGGCCCGTCCCGGCACGTCGGTCATTATGGAACAGACTGTCAATTCCGCCAATAATGTCCCGGGCATAGTAGTGGAAAGCAAGGAGGCCCAATCGGGGCCGACCACCGGTATCGATATCCAATTGCAGTTTTTCTCCGATGATCTGGTGGCCTTACGCGCGGCGGTCGGTCTGGTGGTTAATAAAATGCAAGCTGACAGCCGTATTAAGGACGTATCCGATAATCGTCCCTTGGACGGATTGGAATGGCGCATTGATGTCGATCGTGAAGCTGCAACGCGCTTCGGGACAGATGTGGCCACCGTTGGCTCATCGATCCGGATGATCACCAATGGCTTAAAGATTGGCTCATACCGACCGGACGATGCGGACGATGAAGTCGATATTCGGGCACGCTATCCCTTTAACGGCCGTGATCTCGATCAGATCGATGAGCTGACCATTACGGTGCGTGGCCAACAGGTGCCGATCAGTAACTTTATCGAGCGCAGCGCCCAAAACAAACAGGGCGATCTGTTCCGCACCGATGGTAAATTGACCTTTAACATCGAGGCCAATCTGGCGCTAGGCGAGACAGTCTCGGTGGTGGTAGAAGATCTCGGCGTCGACCTAAAAGCCTTGTACGACAGTGGTGAGTTGCCCGCGAATGTTGCGTTCCGTTTTGTCGGCGATCAGCAAGAGCAGCAAGACACCATGACCTTTTTGGGCAATGCTTTCCTCATTGCACTCTTTGCGATGTTTATTATCCTAGTCACGCAGTTTAATAGCCTGTTGCAGGCCACGTTGATCTTGTCAGCCATCATTACCTCAACCTTGGCGGTGTTCGCCTCCATAATGGTTAGCGGTGGTACTTTCGGGATTGTTATGAGCGGCGTGGGCATCATTGCCTTGGCCGGCATCGTGGTCAACAACAACATCGTGCTGATCGACACCTACAATGTGATCCGTAAGCAGGGTCTCGCCCCGGTCGAGGCGGCGATGGTTACCTGTGCTCAGCGCATCCGCCCTATACTGTTGACCACCATCACCACCATTCTGGGGCTAATCCCAATGGTGATGCAGTTGACCATCGACATGGTCAACCGGGATGTGTCGGTTGGAGCACCCTCGTCTCAGTGGTGGACTCAGCTTTCCTCGGCAATCGCCGGCGGTCTGACCTTCGCAACCCTACTGACCCTGTTATTGACGCCCTGCTTGCTAATCCTAATTGAGCGCCTTAGGGGCACCAAAACCTAAGCTTCGATCTGCCTGTCGAGCAACCAACTGGCCAGCTTTTGCTGGCCTTTTTTACGATCTGATTTTACCAATGAGTCGCTGCTTTACCCGCAAAGCCCTTTTATCACCTTGTATTTTAACTAAAACCCTTTAGCCTTAGCTCATCCTTCCGCCAGTAGTAACATCCATGCGTTTTACCCTCAGCTTTCTATTACTGTTTGGCTCCAGCCTGGCTGCGGCCACTACAGATTTCAGTGCCAAGCTAGCGCATATTGATGCGCAGAGCCTGACCGAAGTGCAGCTCTTTGAATGGCAGCAAGAACTGCTCTTCCCCCATTACTATGAACACTGGCTGACCAAAAATATTGCAACCCTGGATGCCGATCAGGTAGAACTTTTCAGCCGAAACCCAGACAATCATGCTGCCAATTGGTTTTTTCAACCGAAATGGCGTGCTGAATTGGTCCGACGTCAGGACTGGACTACGATAAACCGTGAATTTGCCCAACAGAGCGACCCCTACCGCATCTGTTATTATTTTGCCTCCCGTCAGGCACTCGATCAGCCGCTCGATAAGGCTGCTATTGAACGGCTCTGGCTATCGGGACGCTCCCGTCCGAACCATTGCGACCCCTTCTTCAAGCTCTGGCTGGACGGCCTAGCTGACCCGACCGCGCTAATTTGGCAACGTCAACTCGCGGCATTCTATGCCCGCAATGGCGGCTTACTGCGCTACTTAAACCAGTTTTATACTAATAAAGCAGCACAGCAACTGGGTCAGTTCCTGATTCGGGTTTATGATGATCCGACCGACATGCTCAGCCAGAGCTACGATCCCGCCTCCGAACGAATGCGCGGCTTGGCTCTGGCGGCGGTCAATCGATTGGCTTACCAAGATCCTCGTTCCGCATCGAACCTGTGGTTACAAATCGTCAAGGCGAGTCCCGATATTGATCTGGCCGATATTCGCACCGCGTCACGTTACCTGGGTATCGCCATGGCCAAACAGGCCTTGCCGGAAGCGGCCTATTGGCTGGCCATTGCCGATCCGGCAAAGGACGACGAATTAGTGCAGCACTGGCGCCTGCAGATCGCCCTGAGCCAGGATGACTACCCGGCCGTGATCGATTATTACCAAGATCTGAGTGCCCAGCTGCAAAAATCAGACCAATGGCTCTATTGGTACGGCTTGGCCCGTTACAAAACTGAGGGCCGTTTGGCCGCGGATAATAGCCTAATCCGCTTAAGTGGCCAACGCCTCTACTATGGCTACCTGGCCGCGGGCGTGTTGGGCACCGAGCCGAGCCTAAATGCCGATCCACAGTATCCAGCACGGAACCTGAGCGAACTGGCCCAGCAGCCTGAACTGCGCCGAGCCAAGGCGCTGTTTCTGGCCGGAGAGACTAAACGGGCCCAGGTCGAATGGAACCTCTGGGTCCGCCAGCAGGATAATGGCGTGCAACACAGCGCCGCTGAGTTGGCATTGAGCTGGGGCTGGTATGCCAAGGCGTCACAGTCGGCTGGCTGGAGTGGTCGCTACGATTTGATTCATCTGCGCTATCCCGATGCCTATGGTGCCTTTATTGAAGATCAGGCCGAACGTCTTAATTTACCTTCTTTTTGGCTCTACGGCGTCATGCGCCAGGAAAGTCGATTCCAACAGACGGTGATAAGTCCTGCGGGGGCCTATGGACTGATGCAACTGATGCCGCGGACGGCTCAACAGGTGGCCAGTAAACACCTGGTACCCTACCGAGGGCAAACAGATCTATACCAGCCGTCGACCAATATTGCCTTAGGCAGCCATTACCTGAGCGACTTGATAAAGAAATTCGATCACCCCGTCTATGCCACTGCGGCCTATAACGCCGGCCCGAGCCGAGTCATTCAGTGGCGAGAGCGATTTCCCAGTGAAATGACCGTCTGGATTGAAAGCATTCCCTTTGATGAGACCCGTGGCTATGTGAAAGCGGTATTGGCCTACAGTCAGATTTATGCTTTAACAACAGGCTCCGAATGGCGCATGTCGGCCTGGACAACCCCGTCGAGCGGCTTTGTTAAGAATGTGCCGGTGTCTCTGGTACCGCAATAGGTTGGGTTGGGTCAGTCAGCGCATCGAGGCCTAAGGGTTGAGTTATTCTATATCTAGATTATAATCTCGATATAGAAAAGCGTCGGGAGCCAAGCCTATGAGTCAGTCAACTACTACAGCCGCGTTATACAGCCCAGAGGAAATGACCGATACCCTCTGGCACACGATCAAACATCTGATGCTCGAGTTTTCATTCAGCGATGAGGAGGTGCGTATCATCTTAGGCAACATGCCCCGCTCGACTTTTTTTAAAGGCGTTAAGCATCACAATGTGACTCTCAGTCACGACACTCAAGAGCGTGTATCGCTATTACTGGGGATTTATAAGTCACTGCGCATACTCTTTAGCGACACCAAGCAGGCCGTCACCTGGATTGATCGGGCCAATAGCCTGGCACCCTTTAATGGCCAAAAACCCAAGGACTATATGCTGACTGGCCACTTTATGGACTTGGCTCAGGTGCGTCATTTCCTCGACTATTGGCGCGGCTAGCCATGCGACTGCATCGCTATAAAGGCAAACTGCATCGCCTGGTACCCAGCCGCTTCCCGGCCATCAATTTATTCGAGTTTGCTCGCAACGCCGCCGAGCTAGAACGCTTAGCGATCATCGAAGGCTACACCAACGCGCGCCTGCGCAACGAAATTGGCGACATCAGCCGGGTGCCAGCAGCACAGCAGCGTTTTGGTTCCGGTTACAGTGCCATCATGGCCGCCTTTACCCATATCGGGCATCCCAGCCGTTTCTCTAATGGCAGTTATGGCCTCTATTATGCGGCCAAGACAGTCAACACAGCCTTGGCCGAGGTATCCTATCATCGCGCCCGTTTTCTGGCGGCCAGTCAGGAAGTTCCCACCGCTCTTGCCATGCGCGAATACGTTTGTCGCTTTGTGGCGCAGGTCACATCAGTCTCTATCGACACTGCCAACCACCAAGCCTATTTGCAACCGGACCCCAACCATTATGGACCGGCGCAAGAATTTGGCAACGCCCAACGCTCGGCTGATGGAATGGCAATCCACTACCCCAGCGTCCGTCATGCCAGCGGAGAATGTTTTGCTGTATTACGGCCGGATGCGCTGCAGCCGGCGCTGCAGGGCGGTCACTATGAATTGGTGTGGGATGGCGCAACGATAATCGCCCAATATCGCCTGACCTTGGTGGCGGATTGACTGCTGCTGTTGGGCACAGCCTAGCGACCCGCTGCTTCGCAAGGCAGCCGTTAGGCTTCGATAACGGCCAACACTTGTCCGACCGACAATTGACGGCAGTGAATGGCGCAGGCGTTCATGCCAAAGACGACCTTTCCTGCGCGCTTGAGATGCGCCTTCAATTGAGGGTGTAGGTCCTTTTGAAAGACGCCCGTCAGTGGATCGATGGCTGGCACGTTACAGCGCACACAGGGCTCGATAAAGCGCAGCTGGCTGCCATCATCAGTGCCTAAGGCACTGACTTGGTACTCAGTATCGACAGCCAGATCTATAACCACATTGGGGCGAAATCGGGCCATTGCCAAGGGGTAGTCTACTGCCCGACTCAACTGACTAAGGCTCTTTTCATTACAGACGAGTAGCGGAAAGCCATCGGCAAAGGCAAAGGGTACCCGATGCTTGCCGATTGTACAGAAGCGGGTTTCCATATCATCGAATTCCACCAGCCGAACCCATTCATCCAGCTGTTCAGAAAACCACTGTGATACCTGGCGAGATTTTTCACGCGTCCGGATCGCAGCAGACCAGACTTCAGTTGCAACCAGCTGATCGGTACTGGCTTCATCCTCGATCAGAATACCAGCCCCCTGTGGGTTGCTAACCTGCCAACCCCCGGCAACCTGAGCCAGATGGAACTGAGACAACTGGGAATGAGAACGCAGAGTCAACATGCGGTTTTTACCATCCACCAACATATAGCGTCGATCATTGACCACCCCAGCGCTATTAAACTGCAGCTGCGCCACACAGACGCCACTGAGCGACTTAACGGGGTATAAAAATAACGCTTTAATGGCCGTGCTCTGGGGTTGCATGGAGATCACCGGGATGACTAGACGCCTATTTTAACGCATGAACGGTGTTAAGTCGCCACCCTAGCGTCCAACTCAGGTCCTGCCGTGCCGGCTTCCTTAGGTAATCTCCTCGATACGACTCCGGATCACCCCGGCTAAAGCTTCCGGTTTGAATTTGGAGAGAAATTTATTGCAGCCCACCTTTTCTACCATGGCTTCATTGAAGGCACCGCTTAGTGAGGTATGTAACACGACAAACAGGTCCTTGAGCTTCGGATCGGCACGAATTTCCGTCGTTAAACGATAGCCGTCCATGCGCGGCATTTCGGCGTCGGTCACCACCATCAGCAGTTGTTCATGGATCGGCGTATCGCTGTCATCGGCCATTTTGCGCAAAAAAGCCAACCCTTCCTGACCGTCCATCGCCTGATGCACTGTCAAACCCAGCTTAGTGAAGATGGTTTTGGCCTGAGTATGGGCGGTCAAGGAATCGTCAACCATTAGCACCTGGCGGCCCTGGGCTTTGGCCAAAAACTCATTATTGAGCAGATGCGCAGGCAACTCGGTACTAAGGGGCGCTATTTCTGCGAGAACTTTTTCGACATCGATGATCTCAACAATCCTATCCTCCATCTGAGTGATGGCCGTCAGATAGTGGCGATGTCCAGCACCACTGGGTGGCGGCTGGATCTGCTCCCAATTCAGATTGACTATACGATCGACAGAACCGACCAAAAATGCCTGCACCGTAGAATTGTATTCTGTGACGATAATGGTCGACTCGGCGCTGTATACAATTGGTCGCATACCGATGGCCTGACTCAGGTCGATAACGGGCAACGCTCGACCGCGCAAATAAACCACCCCGATCACCGTAGGGTTACGTTGTGGCATCAAGGTCAGAGACGGCAGGGTTAAAACTTCCTGTACTTTAAACACATTAATCGCAAATATTTGCCGACCCGCCAGACGAAACATCAGCAATTCCAGCCGATTTTGACCGACTAGATTGGTTCGATTGTCGACATTTTTTAGCATTTCAGACATAGGGCTACTCACTTAGGCTCGAGCCTATTGGTGTTATAACGTTTTATCGGCCGCTAGGGCTATTATTGTAGTCAATATTTGCTGAAACGCCTCACTTCGGCAGACATCGACAGGTCTTCACATCCAGACCGACCACCCGCTGATTCGGCAGACGTAGCGGGTCGTCGATAAAGGTGGCCACTAGGCTGTTACCGCGGGAACAGCGAATGCCATCACTATAAGCACCAAGGTAGCTGATTTGCCCGTTGCTATTGGTAATAAGGATGGTGGGGCTGGCACCTAATCGGGAGTTGAGTGCGGCCGATATAACCGCGCCCAAGCCCCGATCGTCGGCGTTAAACTGGTAGATACTGAAACCATTGGTTGCGGCCTCAGTACTGATTTGCAAGGCATGCGGCAGCGTTAATAAGCGACACAAACAAGTGCTGGGCAGCCAATGAATAACGGCCGGATGCTGCAACTGGGGCTGTGCATCGAGCGTCTGTTGCCAGTCTGAGGCATAGGCATTGGCGTCGGGGATCGACTCATTCAACCAACCCAGGTGAGTCTGGTTAAACCACAGGCCAGCGAGCAACGGAGCCGCCACCAGCGCAGTGGCCAATAGCCACGTTTTAAGCCGCTTCACCAACAGCTCCCAAGACCGATCAACGATAGAGCGCGCACCGGCCCCACTCCCATTTAACCTGCGGGTAGTCATCTGCGCTGCACAGTGCATCATAGACTTCCAAGGGCCAGGCCTTGCCTAACAGAGCGATACGGAGCTGGGCACAGCCTATTAGCAGCAGGCTGACCAAATACCAATAGCTTCTCACCGTCGACAAACTCCTGTCCGTTTGCATCTGCTTTTGGCGGAAGGCGCCGTTAGTCTGGGCTATGGGTGTTCAGATAGGCCGCTACAGTCGCCGGCACAAAAGGCCAGCGGAGCGCATCAAGACTGTGCTCCAGTTTGATGACCGGGATGGTTTCACCATAACGGGCCAATAGCTGTTCATCGAACGCTATATCAACCTTTTCTAGCCGAATGACCTCAGCATAGGGCGCTGCGTCCAAGACCTGCTGCACAGCCGCTTCGGCCAACTCACAGAGATGACAGCCGAGGGTATGGTATATAAACAAACGCATAATAAACTTCCTGCCACAATGCCGGGCTATGAGCCTGCGATTGTACACAAGTCAGCAAGCAATGGGACAGCCGATTAAACCGGAAATCGACCGTCAGGAGAGCTTAGGTCAGCAGATGATCGGCGATCTGGCCGAGTCGACCGCGATCGGCTGGGTGATTTAGTAGAGTCTGCAGAAATTCTTCTGGTGCATTGAACTTTTCGGCCCACTGCGTTTGAGCGGCAATCAATTTTTCGGCGTATTGCCGCAATGGCTCCAGGCCTTTGGGCAGGTGGGCAGGCATTTCTGCCGTTTGGTTATAGACTGAGACGCCCTTTTGTTCTATCTCTTTCATCGCCAAATCGAGGTTTTTAAGACTCGTGCCATCAATATTGAGATCGGCTGCCATATTGAAGGCGGTATCGTAATCGCCATCGTAAAATTCCGCTGCCAATTCATTGACCTGGGCCAGTAACATGTCCAGATCGGACATCTCCTGTTCGTTCAGGTCGCCCTTTATGACCAAACTAAACCCATCACTTTGGCTTGAACCCCAACGAGTGGCAGAATGTCGACCGAATTGATGATCCTCCAAGGTAGACTCCTGCTCAGCAAAGGAGCGAATCAAAATCTGGTCGCCCTGCTGCGTAGTCAGATTCAAGGCGAAGGTCTGCCGTTCATACTGATAAAGGCTGGCAACGCGTTGATGGGCCGCACCCGTGCTGCTAGGCGCGACGTCCTCTGCAGAGTTCGCTGCGCTCGATGCCATGACAGACAGGTCCCGAGCATTGAGCCTATCCATGATCTGACCAAAGGCGGAATTAATTTTCAGTGCAAGTGGGTCGTCCAGCGCGTCCTGATTATCGAGGTAGTCCCTGGCCTCGCCAAAACCTTGACTGACGCCCTTCTCTGCCGATTTCCAGAGTGATTCCAATTCAGCTTCGGATGCCCCCTTGGCTTGAGCCGAGGCAATACGCGCACTGGCAAAGCCCCAAATCTGTTCGACTAAGGCATCAACATTAAAGCGCTCCGCGCTCGATGCTGGCGCTGCGGTCGCTGTGGCATCGGCTGCGATCTGCTTTGCGTCCGGGCTTGACTGTGCCGCACGGTGATTATTGGCGCGATGATCGGCCGACCCGACTGTTGACGACTGGGGATAGCCTATAGTTGAGATCATATAAAAGTCCTTCTCGCTCGTGTTGGATACATTGCCGACCTTGTCGACCCGCACCCTACGCAACAAAACAAATTAATCATGGCCGTTGTAACGACTGACAGTATGAAATCTGAACCCATAAAAGGTGTACATTTGTAAGCGGGACCGGCTACCAGCGCGCCATCAGGGCTTTGGAGTCGTCCCGAGTGAATTTGCATTAAAGCCCGACAACTATGATAAACCCACATTGTGAAATTAATTTCATTAATACCCCTAGATTAATACAAATAGAGGCTCTATTATTTTGCTCTATCTTTAGCCGATTTTTAGGATATAGACCTATGGCGCGTTTGGACTCCCTTATTATCTTTACCACCGTCGTCAAAGCCAACAACTTTACCAATGCTGCCCATCAGATTGGCCTAACACCCTCGGCGGTTAGTAAACAAATCAGTTTGCTAGAGGATCGTCTGGGCGTGCGGTTGCTGAATCGGACCACCCGTTCAGTAAGCCCGACCGAGGCCGGCCAGCTATTTTTCAATCGCTGCAGTCGGCTGCTAGAGGACTTGGAAGAAGCGGAACACATGGTCAAGGACCTTGAAACAAGTCCGCGCGGCACATTGAAAATTTCCGCCACCCCGACCTTTGGCCGGTCTATGTTGATGAAAATTTTCGCCCAATTCTTACTCCAATACCCCAATGTGAATTTTGATCTAACCTTGGCCGACAAAGGTCTAGACCTAGTGCGCGAAGGCATCGATTTAGGCATTCATTTGGGCTCATTGCAGGATAGCCGATTGGTCGCAAGGCCAGTGGCCAGACAAAAGGTGATACTGGCCGCGTCTAAGGAATACCTAGCCAAACAGGGCAAGCCAGAAGCCTTGAATGAACTGGTTAATCACTTTATTTTGATGGTGTCCGGTATCGACTTTGCCGAACCGCGCTGGATCAAACGCTTTATCAAGGAAGCCGGCTTAACCAATAAGGACCGACGCTTTACGGTCAATGATCTGGATACACTGTGTGAGGCCACACTCAATGGTATGGGCATCGCTGCGCTGCCCATCTATATGATTCGAGAGCATCTGGACTCGGGCAAGCTGGTCCACATCCTGCCCGAAATCAACTTCCCGGTTCGCACCATTCATGTGGTTTACCCGGAAAATCGTTACCTATCGGCTAAAAGTAGAGCCTTTGTCGACTTTATGGCCAACTATTTCACTGAACACAATCTCGACGATCTATAGAGCTCGATGCGGCGGTCTCGGCAAAATCGACCCAACGGGCCGAGGCAGGTAAATCCCTGGATCGGCCCGTTAATGTCAGTTGGACAAAAAGGCCTCCAGTCCGGCGTCAGTCAAGAGATTTTCCAAGACAATGTCAAACACCTCATTTAGCAGCGCCGCATTCTTCTTTTCACTGGCATAGCCAACCGTATCAATATATTGGCTGGTCCTATGGTTCTTGACATAGGTAGTATTATCTCGCTCGACCTTAATACTCATAGTGGCCAGCGCCTTGGAGCGCTTGATACTGGCTCCCAGAGGAGTGACACTGTAGGTCAGTTGGTTAAGCGATATCTCAATTTGCGTGTCCGGCAGGGTCGACGTAACTATCATACCTGACTTGGCCAAAACCTGAGTGGCCAAGCTTTCAATCACCTCTTGTAGCGAGTTTTGCGCGCTAATGACCGCACTCTCAGCATAGGTGCCGCCGCGCAAGCCAATGGCAGTGCTGGAGCGTTTGTCGATTACTGCCAAACTGACCGTTCCCTGACCTTGGATCAACTGTTTAGCGGGAATGCTCGGTGCAAAGACTACCTGTTGCGGTGACAGCTGGGCACAGCCGGCCATCAGTAACATAATGGTTGAGAAAATGAGCGTTTTAATTGGAAATCGCATAGAGAGTCCTTATTGGTTAGGGTTGATCGGCATCGATCGTTTAAAGGTCCAGACGCGCTGGTCCGAGTCGGCGGCACTGTAGTGGTAGCCGCCATAATCAAAGGCTTTAATACCGTCCAGGTCGGTAATTTGACCTTCTAGTAGATAACGGACCATCATCCCGCGGGCCTTTTTGGCAAAAAAAGAAATTACTTTGTAGTCGCCATTCTTTTCATCTTTAAAGACCGGCGTGATCATCGGCACCGTGACCAATTTACTGTTAATAGCCTTACTGTATTCCAGCGACGCTAAGTTCACTAGCACCTTGGCATCGGCGGCCTTCATGTCGAGATTTAATAGCTCAGTAATGCGATTGCCCCAGAAAGTGTAAAGATTGGCTCCTTGCTCCGTTTTCAGTCGGGTGCCCATTTCGAGGCGATAGGGTTGAATTTTATCCAACGGCCGCAGCAGGCCATAAAGTCCAGAGATTATCCGCACTCTCTGTTGAGCCGTTTCTATCTGCGGCACGGTTAGGGTCTGGGCATTTAAGCCCGTATACACATCGCCCTTAAAGGCAAATAAGGCCTGTTTACTATTGGCCTGAGTCATCTTACCCTGCCAAGCCTGATAGCGAGCGACATTAAGTTGAGCCAGCGGCTCACTCAAATGCATCAGCGTCTGAATCTCCGTCACCGACAGAGACCGTAATTGACTGATGAGCGCGCTTGATTGATCAACGCACCGATAGCGGGAGCTAATGTCAATCGGCGACTCGGATTCAAAATCCAACGTTTTGGCGGGTGAAATAACGGCAAAAAACTTCACCATAACTATAATAACCTCTAAACTTATTAAACTAAGATAATGTGAATAGCATGCAAATACTTCGTACCTATGTTCCCAACTCTGCCAACAACTACAATCATTTGGTCTATTGTCCACAGACCCGAGTTGCAGCGGCAATCGATCCATTCTCGGCAGAGCACCTGATCGCCTTGGCCGAGACCCATAGCTTGGTGATCCAACAGATCTGGGTAACCCACGAGCACCACGATCATATTCGACATGTGAGCAAACTTAAAGAGCTGACCGGTGCGCCCGTATTTGCCCCAACCAGTTGTCGCGGGAAGCTTGAGGCCGACCACTGGTTGATTGACGAACAGCAATTGACCCTAGGCCAGCACTACATAACTCATTTATTGACTCCAGGCCATACCCCCGGCCATGGCGTCTATATTTATCAAGACCGTGACCAGCCCGACGGGGATTTCATCCTCAGTGGCGACACCCTATTTAACGCGGGCGTCGGCAATGTCAATTCTGGCGATGTCGGCATGCTGTTCCAAACTATAGACCGGCTGGCCGCGCGACTGACACCGATGAGCCGCCTTTACAGCGGCCACGATTATCTGGTGACCAACCTGAACTTCACCTTGCAGCATTGGCCAGAGAACATCACGGCACAGCAAACATTGCTAAGGGTCCAGCCGCAGAGCCCGGACCAACGCAACGTCCAGCGATGGCAAGACGAGTGCCGCTACAACCTGTTTCTCAACTTAGACTCAAATGTGGTCAAACAACTGACCGACCTCCACGGTACCGATGCCGAATCTACCCAGAGGCGTTTTATTGCACTGCGACGACTAAGGGATCAATGGTAGACATCGGGTTTTTCCGCCCTACCGTTGAAAAACACTATGGCAAATGAACAACGACAACATACTCGTACACCGATCAAGATGGTCGTACAGCTCACCTTCGACCAGGTTAAGGGCCTAAAGGTCGAAACCTGGGACATCTCCAATGGCGGCATCGGCATCCAATTACCCGAGACCTCAATCACCGCATGGGTCTTGGGTATGGAGGTCCGGGCAAAGGTTATTGGCTTGCCCGTCGATGGCCCGGAATTGACTCTGAAGGTGATGAACATCAACGGCCAGCGCATCGGCCTTAAAATAGTGTAAGCATCAAGGACAGGGATTTGGCTGACTGCTATGCACCGCTTCAATCGCACTCAGGACCGCGTCATTCAAGGTGAGGTCGGCACTGTCGATATTGGTCGCCAGTTGGTCCAAATTGGTGGCCCCGATGATATTACTGGTCACAAACGGCCGACTAGTAACATAGGCCAGAGCCATCTGTGCCGGATCGAGACCATGCTGTTCGGCAATCGCCAAATACTGCTCGGTCGTGTGCGCGGCCAGCGCCGAGCTATAGCGTTGAAAGCGAGTAAATAAGGACAATCGAGCCCCAACGGGTTTGGCACCGTGGCGGTATTTGCCGCTCAATAGGCCCATAGCCAACGGCGAATAGGCAAGTAAACCGACCTTTTCGCGGTGGGCAAACTCAGCCAGCCCCACCTCGAAGGTTCGATTCAACAAGCTGTAGGGGTTTTGAATCGAAACAATACGGGCCAGACCACGCTCCCGAGCGACCCGAAGATACTCGGCGACGCCCCAGGGGGTTTCATTGGACAAACCCACATGCCTAATTTTACCAGCCTGCACCAGCCGATCACAGGCGAGCAACGTTTCTTCTATGGCCACTTCCTGATCCGCTGCCGCGTTGAAACGGTAGCCTAATTGGCCAAAAAAGTTGGTCGCGCGGCTCGGCCAATGCAATTGATACAGATCGATATAGTCGGTTTGCATCCGTCGCAAACTGCCCTCAACGGCTGCCACAATTTGGTCGGCGCGCAAATTTGCGTCGGGGCGGATATAGTTCATGCCGGTCGAGGCAATCTTAGAGGCCAGAATCAGCCGTTGCCGGTGGCCGGTTTTGGCTAGCCAGGTGCCCATATATTGTTCCGTTAGACCCTGTGTCTCTGGCCTGGGCGGTACCGGATACATTTCGGCGGCGTCAAAAAAATTCACCTCATGGTCTAAGGCATAGTCCATTTGTGCATGGGCTTCGGCTTCGCTATTTTGCTCGCCCCAAGTCATTGTCCCCAGGCAAATTTTCGACACCTTGAGCTCTGTACGGCCTAATTGACGGTATTCCATAGATACTTCCGATATTTATCATTCAGAACAGTCTATAATAGCGCAATTATCAACAATTTAATGGACGACGTATGCCACGCAAGTCAAAATCCCGGTCCTTAAAAGGCCTATTGGGTGTAAAAACCGGGTCTAAGAAAGATTTTATCAAACAGGGCGATATGGGCAAGATACCCAGCCACAACCGTCTGGAAAAACACAAACATAAACGCATGAAGTCGGCGTACCAACAGTTTCTGGAAGAAAATGGCCTGAAAGACAGCAGCTCCGGCCAGAATGCCGCCAATCAACGTCTCGCCAAGGCAGACGCCGCAGCACAGGCTAAGACCGAGGTGGTAAAAGCTAAGAAGCCCGAACGGGTCTTAAAGGACTTTAACACCCTATCCGGCGATGAATTACTTGATCTGTTTAACTAGGCTACTGCGCAGGACTCATCAGCGTGCGTTCAGTGTGCTGCTGTTGGTCGGCACTATGGGATTGGGCTCACTGTACGCAGCTGACTTTGGTGCGGCCCAATGGGGCATGTCCCTGGCCGAGGTCAAAACACTCGAAAGCCGAACCAACCTGACTCCTTTTGGCCAACAGGATTATCTGATCTATAAGGTGGTGCTGAGTGGGATCGAGCAGGCCCGCATTGTCTATCAGTTTAGTAACCGAACCCTGGTCAGTGGTCGTTTCACCTTTAGCACCAACGACCCCCTCAACATTGAGCAGGCACTGGCTCAATATCAACAAATAACGAGCCGGATGAGCAGCCAATACGGGCCCCCTGACCAGGATCAGGTACTCACTAACAAGAACACCGGCGAGGCTCCCGCAGCGGCCGATTACGCCCGCGAACTGGCGGCCGATCGCTTAATCCTCAAATCCAGCTGGCAGTCGGCCAGCGCGACGATCCGTCAGCAGTTGGCGTGGCAGCTGACTCAGCCAAACCACCAGTTGGTCTACCTACCGATCGAGCCTATAGCACTGCCTGAAATCAAGACTATACCGCTGCCTGAGATAAAAAACGCATTTTAATTAACCTCTAGGTTAGTTAAGATGCAGCTCGTCCCTTTTTGAACGGCTGATATGCCTGAGTCAAACCCCTCTCAACACCACCGTATCGCACTAATCGATCAACTTAGGGGCTTGGCGGTTTTGCTGATGGCCGCGTTCCACTTCTGCTATGACCTGAGTGTTTTTGACTTCCTGACATTCCACATGAACGGTGGGTTTTTCAGCTGGTTTCGCTATCTGATCGTGACATTATTTTTTATCGCAGTTGGCGCTGGTCTGTACCTATGCCACCGTCAGACCCTACGCTGGCGTAGCTTCTGGCAGCGTGAACTGAAAATTCTGGCCGGTGCCGTTATTATCTCCCTGTCCACCTACCTGATGTACCCCCAGTCCTGGGTCTGGTTTGGCGTGCTGCATTTTATTGCCGTGGCATCAATTTTGGCCCTACCCTTAATTCGCTTTCCCAGAACGGCATTGTGTACCGGCATTGCAATCTTACTACTTTATAACCTGGTCGATTGGTTCAATTTAGCTTTCCTCTACGACGCGCTCAAAGACAGCCTCAACCTGCCCCGCGCCACCCAGGATTTGACTCGACTGATTCCGTGGCTGGGCATGGTGCTGATTGGCATCTACCTGGGCAACCGGCGATTTTGGGGCTATCATTCGATTCCGCTGGGAGCGTTAGGACCTCTGATTAACTGGTTAGGCCGGCACAGTTTGCTCTTTTATTTGCTCCATCAGCCGCCCTTGTTTGGTTTGGCCTGGTTACTGCACCAAATTTTGCACTAAGGCAGCCGCCTAAGGCTTGTACTAAGGCTTGTACTAAGGCTTGTACTAAGGCTTGTACTAAGGCTTGTACTAAGGCGTGCAATAAGGCGTGCAATAAGGCGTGCAATAAGGCGTGCAATAAGACAAACCGCCAACGCTGGCAGACTGACCGATTTCAGCTATCCTTACGCAAATCGGCAGGAATGGGGTAGCTCGGCTTTTGGGGTTTTTCTCGCACTTGGCCTTTTTTCCACTGATCGACCTGGTAGACATAAGCTAATACCTGAGCCACGGCAATATAAAGTCCTTCGGGAATTTCGCCACCGATCTCGGTGTGATGGTAAATTGACCGGGCTAGGGCCGGCAATTCAAGAACTGGCACCTTATACTCGCCACCGATTTCGCGAATTTTCAGAGCCACCTCATCGACCCCTTTGGCGACCATCAGTGGCGCCGGCATCTCATTAGGCTTGTAGGTCAAAGCCACCGCATAGTGAGTTGGGTTGGTAATTATAACATCGGCTTCGGGCACGTCACTCATCATGCGACGATTGGCCATCTCCCGCTGTAATTGGCGGATCTTGGCCTTAACTTCTGGCTTACCTTCGGTGCTTTTATACTCATCCTTGATTTCCTGCATGGTCATGCGCAGTTTTTTGGCGTGAGTGAAAATTTGAAACGGTATATCGATCAATGCAATGATCAAGGTACTGCAGGCCATCAATAGAAACGACCAGGCTATGAGTCTACTGGCATGGGCAATGGCATTTTCCGTCGGCTCAAAAACCATCGATAAAAACTCATCCTTCAAACCCACCAGTACCAGGATGGCGGAGGTAGCCACAACGATAACCTTACCCCAGCCCTTGAGCAGTTCGACCAGCGAATTCATTGAAAACATGCGTTTAAGGCCCGAAAATGGATTCATCCGCGAGCCTTTAGGCGCAAGGGCTTTAGTGGAGAAATTCCAGCCACCCAAGCTGATCGGCGCTGCCAGCGAGGTTAATAGCAGAAAACCAAAAAACGGCAGTAGAGCCAAGCAGGCGGAATAAAGTGCTGCCAAAAAATATTCACCACTGATATTGGTATCCCAACTGGCTCGGGCGTCAAAATCAAAACAAAAGCGCATTATGTCCATCAGGGTGTTGCCCATCAGTGGACCGAACACCAAGATACAGATGGCCGACACAATCAGGATAGCACTGGTATTGAGTTCCTTCGATCGAACGACATTACCATCTTCTCGAGTTTTCTCGAGCTTCCTGGAGGTGGGTTCCTCTGTTTTTTCCTGGGAGGCATCTTCCTCAGCCATCGAAAACTCCTATAACCCGATTAGGGATCTCATTAAGGTGACGTGGATGGTGAGAAATTGCTCGACCAAGGGTCCGGCCGCCGCATAACTGGCCCAGATGATTACCAGACCGCCCAACATGGTGATTGGAAAACCGAGTGCAAAGACGTTCAACTGGGGTGCCGAACGGGTCATCACGCCAAAGGCAATATTCACTAGGAGCAGTGCCGACGCTGCGGGCAAGGCCAGCGTCAGGCTGGCGCGAAACACCCAAGAGCCGAAATCGGCCAAGGTCTTCCACGCATCCACAGTGAACAGGCCCTGTCCGATGGGTAAGGAATAAAAGGAATCTACCACCACCTCAAGAGTGATCAGGTGGCCATTAATCGCCAGATATACTAGGGTTACCATAGCCTGGTACCACTGGCTCAATACTGCCACCGAAACCCCATTGGCCGGGTCCACCATCGACGCAAAGCCTAAGCCCATCTGCATCGAAATGGTTTGGCCGGCAAGAATGAACACCTGCATGATGGCAAAGACAATAAAGCCCAGAGTGGTGCCAATCAACACCTGTTCGAGAATAATCAATATTGTTTGGCTATTGAGCGCTTCGATAATGGGCATAGGTGGCAGGAGCGGATAGATGGCGATGGTCATCACCAACGCCAGGCCCAAGCGCACGCGCACGGGAATGAGTCGAGAACCGATCACCGGCACGATAACCAGAAAGGAACTGATACGGAAAAACGGCCACATAAAATGACTGACCCAACTGGCAATCATGGCGTCGGTAATTTCGACCATGGACTACCCTATCATCAGTGGAATATTCAGAAATATATTGTTCACATAATCCACCAGCTTGCCGATCAGAAAGGGGCCAGACACCAACATCATCATCAGGGTAACCAAAAGCCGTGGCAGGAAACTCAATGTTTGTTCGTTAATCTGAGTCGCAGCCTGAAAGGTTGCCACCACCAGCCCAACAATCAAGCTCGGGACAATAATAACACTAACCATCAGCACTACTATAAAGAGCGCTTCAGAGAAGATGTCGCCAATATTCATCGCATTCATTATAGGATTCCTTACATATTAAAGCTGGCAGCAACCGAGCCCATGACCATAGCCCAGCCATCAACCAAGACAAATAGCATGAGCTTGAACGGTAGTGAAATGATAATGGGCGATAACATCATCATGCCCATGGCCATCAGGATGGAGGCAATCACCAGATCAATAATCAGGAACGGAATAAAGAGCAGAAAACCAATTTGGAACGCGGTCTTCAATTCACTGGTGACAAAGGCAGGCATCAAAATATTGAGTGGCACATCTTCAGGTGCGTCAAAATTCCCCACTTCACCGGCCAAACGGATAAAAAGCGTCATATCAGCTTCGCGCGTTTGCGCCAACATAAAGGTCTTTAACGGGGCAACTGCCCTATCAACAGCCTCCAGGGGCAGAATTTCCTCGGCCATATAGGGCTGAATAGCATCGACATTAATCTGATTCAGAACCGGGGCCATAACAAAAAAGGTTAGGAATAGCGCCAAGCCGATTAACATCTGATTTGACGGCGTCTGCTGAAGTCCGATGGCCTGCCGGAGGATGGCAAAGACGACAATTATACGGGTAAAGGCGGTCATCATCATCAGAATCGCGGGAAGGAAGGTCAAGGCCGTCATCAGTGCTAGAATTTGGATGGTCACTGAATAGCTGGTGCCGCCGTCTGCAGCGGTGGTGAACTCGATCGCCGGTATACCGGCACCGTATACTGCAGGCGTTATACCGCAGAGCAGCGCCAACGCCAATAAAAGCTTACGCCCTGATGCTAGGACGAAAGCGGATTCAGTCCTTGTTCGGGTCACTGGCTGGTTGTTTGTGCTGAGACATTGGATCACTATCAAAACCCTTTAACAAACCTTTGAGTCGGTCGGCAAACGGGCTGGGTTGAGCAGGGCCATTCAAGTCTATCGGCTCGTCGAAACGATGCAGGGTTTGAATACCGTTAGGCGTCACACCGATCAATAAATATTCCGATGCGGCTCGAATAATCATCAATTTTTCGCGCGTACCCAAGGGCATAACCGATAATACTTGAATATGCTTCTGGTTCAGACCAACACCGCCAGACATCCGTCGTATTACCCATGCACAAGCAAATATAAGGCCAACCACAAATATAAGCGTGACAATAACTTTAAAATAATCCTGATTCGCCGTCGCGCCGACGGGCTCGGCCCCGGCCCGACTGAACAGCCCGAGCGCTGCTATGGCCACTCCTAAAGACCTCCAACCCCAACCGATCATTCCATCTCTCCTCCACTGGTTTATCAGCAACTCATCATAACAGCGCCTAATTGAGTTTTTGGACCCGCTCCTGCTGACTGACCACATCGGTTAGGCGGATACCAAATTTCTCATTGACCATCACAACCTCGCCATGGGCAATCAGCCGGCCATTCACCAACACGTCGAGCGGTTCGCCGGCCAAACGATCCAATTCGATCACACTACCCTGGTTAAGCTGCAGCAGGTTACGAATTGGGATCTTGGTTGCGCCAACCTCCATCGATATGGTGACTGGAATGTCCAGAATAACATCTAAATTGGGATTTTCGTCGCCAAAATCTCGACTCGGCGTCGCTTGAAACTGCTCTAAGGGTGCAACCTCAACCTCGTCCTCCGCCAAATCGCCCGACTCCTCCATAGCGGCCGCCCACTCATCGGCTAAGCCTTGATCATCTGAGTCGGCCGCGACTTCATTAACCAGCGCATCGACATCGATACCGCCGCCATTGTCATTCGGATCATTCTCACTCATTTTCTTTCTCCTGTTGCAGGGCATCTGCTATGGCTTCGACGGCCTTTTCGTCCCGATGCTTGGAACGCATGGCCAGCAAACGGCTTTTCATATCCCCTATATCCCTATTTACCGCGCGACGGGGGCGCTCAATGCGCAGGGCCATGTTTTCACCGCACTGACCAAGGGTTGCGTCAAACAGGGGAATCGAATTCGCCGTCATGATGAGATGGGGGGGCAAATCTATCGGGATGATATCACCGGCTTGAAGATCAACCAGCTCCTTTAATTTAATTTCACGCTTGGCCACTACTGCGTTAATTGGCACCTCAGCACCGAGAATATCGAGACGCAGCGACTCGACCCAACGCTCGTCGATTTCATCGACGTCGGATTGTACACCGGCGTCCAGAACTTCCCGCACCGGTTCAATCATCGAATAGGGTAAGGTCATGTGTAAATCGCCACCACCACCATCGAGTTCAATGTGAAAGGTGCTGACCACCACCACTTCGCTAGGCGATACGATATTGGCCATGGCTGGATTGACCTCACTCGATACATATTCGAAATCTATATCCAGCACGGCACCCCAAGCCTCTTTCATATCGCGAAAAACCTGCGACAGCACCATCTGCACGACGCGAATCTCAGTCGGCGTAAATTCTCGACCCTCGATCTTAGCATGACGACCGTCACCGCCAAAAAAATTGTCAACCAGCTTAAAGACCAGCTTGGCATCGAGAATGAACAGTGCCGTACCCCGCAGCGGACGAACCTTAACCAAATTCAAACTGGTCGGGACGTAGAGCGTGTGCACATACTCGCCAAACTTCAGGATCTGAATACCCCCGGTGGCAACATCTGCACTGCGACGCAAAAAATTAAACATACTGATTCGGGTGTAGCGGGCAAAACGCTCATTGATCATTTCCAGCGTCGGCATCCGTCCCCGGACGATCCGGTCCTGGCTGGTCAGGTCATAGGATCGAACACCGTCTTCATCAGCGCCATCATCTTCGTCCACGGCACCATCATCGATACCGTGCAGTAAGGCGTCAATTTCGTCCTGCGAAAGTAAATCTTGCACTACTTCACCCTATTGCAAAACAAAGCTGCGATATAAAACAGACTCAATGCCGGGACTGCCCATTTCGACTAATAACATATCTTGAATAGTTTTGGTCAAGTCATCCGCCAATTTTTGTTTGCCGGCGACACTGCCTAAAAGCAGCACATCTTGACGACTGAAAGTATCCAACAAATTGTTCCGAATCAATGGATTATGCAGTAACAGCACATCCAGAGCTGCCGCATTTCGGGTTAATAAAGACAGTTCGACTTGTAAGAACCGTGACCGACCGTTGCTCGTGTAATTTATCACAAAGGCAGGCTGCAGCGCATGATATAGGGCCTCCTCGCGGTTCTCCGGCACATCGGCAATCTCCTCCGGCTCGCTGCCCTCGGGAGCCATTGCATCCGGGTCGGACCTGTTATCCTTTAACATGAACCAAGTACCCCCGATTGACAGAGCGGCGATAAGCAGCACGCCGACTACGATCATAATGATCAGTTTGAGCTTACCGCTGCCCTTAGCGGCTTCCTCATTGTCTGGGGCGTCTTCATCGGCCATAATTTGATCCTAAAATTCAGTTATTTCTAAAACAGCAAGCAATGTGCCATGAACTAGAACAGAGTATATCAAAGTTTAGCCTAAGCCCGTCAAATCTATCGCTTACGGCCTATTAAATTGCCAAGCTAGCACCCCAGCAGCATCTGTTTTGGCCGGAATGTCAAAATATTGCCACCGATAAACATCTATTGTTACCGCTAAACATCTAAACATCTATTGTTACCGCTAAACATCTAAACATCTAAACATCTATTACTACCGCTAAACATCTATTACTACAGCTAAACATAGTGATCGACCAACCCCAGGCTCTGGGTCGATTCAACAACCGCATCATCGACCCCGTCGGATCCTGCCTCAGTCGATGCGTCAGCATCGGGGTCACCCGCGTTGGTTGAGTCGCCCTGCCCCTGACTGCGTTGATCTTGGACATCCAGGTTGGCCAGCTGTATGCCCTGCTCGGCCAAGGCTTCCCGCAACCGCGCGGCCTGCTGCTCCAACAGATCTCGAACCACAGGTGAACTGGACACAATCTGCACCTGCGTTTGGTCCTGTTGCACCTGAATGCGTATCTCCAGCGCGCCCAATTCCGGTGGATCCAGACGAATAACGGCCTGTTGCAGGCCGCCTTTAGTCATTACCTGTATCCGGTCAAACAATTCCGTCCCAGCATAATCGAGCTTCATCGGACGGTTCAGCAGCTCATCCGCCTGATCTCCTGCCGCGCTGGCAAGCAACGGGGCTCGGGCCTGCAGTTCCTGAGCTGAGCCGAGGTTCAATGTGGGCCGCAGCCCGGTTTCAAGTGGCCGATCAGTGCCACTGTCGCCTGCCCCGTTGGCGGCAATACCGCTGAGCCGCAGTGCCTCACTGACATCTAGGGCGGGTGCGTTTTGGGCGGCAGTGGTCATGCTCGACGACTTATCGCCAGCCACCAAACCGGCTTCGGCTTCGACTTCATCCGGAATGACACTCAATTGCGCGGCCAGTGGCGAGCTTTTATCGACTCCGGCGTCCATGCCGCCACCTGGCTTCTGCACGGATACCATTCGGTCTTTTAGAGCCTCAGGACTCATCAGGGTCCGATCGACTTCAGAATTAATACCCGCCAAGGGATCCAATTCAGTAGGGCCTAACTCATCGGCGCCAAGTGCGCCAAATGCATTACCGGCGGCTTGACTATCCGACACCAAAGGGTCGAGCCTTAGGTTGCCTGGCACCGGTTCCAGATTCGGCTCCAGTTCCAGATCCGGCTCCAGATCCAGCTCCAGTTCCAGCTCCAGTTCCAGCTCCAGCTCCAGTTCCAGCTCCAGTTCCAGTTTCGGTTCCAGTTCAGATTCCAGCTCCAGTTCAGATTCCAGCTCCAGTTCTGCGCTCGGCGGCGCGAGGAGATTCGCATTCGCCACCAGATAGGACAGAAATGCATCGCTGTCCATACTTTCTAAAGAGCCCG
>Ga0307492_10000190_pt1 | contig 26951 bp, 26 predicted proteins | sample SI3LmetaG_FD_202365 | JGI IMG/M metagenome (GOLD analysis project Ga0307492, IMG submission 202365) | Sea-ice brine microbial communities from Beaufort Sea near Barrow, Alaska, United States - SI3L | ecosystem: Environmental > Aquatic > Marine > Coastal | place: USA: Alaska | collected 2017-05-06 | reverse complement strand
ATGTAACTTCATTATTTGATTTTCTCTAACACATATTTAAGACAGGGCTTCCAAACAACATGCAAGATACCAATAAGAATCAGGATTTGATTCATTTACGCCCATCATCGGATGATGAAATTGATCTTGGCGAACTTATTCGCAAACTGGTCCAAGAATGGCAAACTATTCTATTGATCACCGTATTTGGGGCCCTGATGGGAGTGGCAGTGGCCTTATCCTTACCCAAACAATATCGTGTTGAGGTCGAATTCAGCCCCCCAACCATGAGCCAAATTGCACCGCTCTTATCGCAATCGCTAATACGGCTAGACCGCCAACAGATAGTCGGTGAGTTTCTAAAAAAACTGCAGTCACGCAAGCTATTGGAACAAGCATTGCTCGAAACAAACAATTTTTTAGACGGCAATAGTGCCCCGCTTAATGACCAGGAACGGGTTTCCAAAATCACTGCTGTTGCAAAGGCACTGCAGATTATTCCCAAGGCCTTTGCTTTTCTGCCAGACGATTCCCCGATCAACGCAGAATATGACCAGATATCGATCAGCACACTCTCCACCAACCCCTCTGGCACTAAAGAGTGGTTGAGCGCTTTACTGGTTTTAGCCGAAGATCAAACCATCTCAGATCTGGTGGCCGACATAGATGGCCAGAAATCGATTGCGATCCAGAAATTTAACCAACAGTTACAGACTGTATCCAACACGGCAGTCGCCACCCAACAAACCGACATTGAACGCTTAAGCAATTCTCTGAAAATCGCCCAGAGCCTGAATATCATTGAGCCCATAGGCGACAGCAACAATAACGGCTACAACGACTACAACAAAGGCTCGGCAATTATAGCGGCAGAGCTAGAGGCCCTTAAAAACAACAAGCCCGTGTTGCAAGACCTGATAATCGGCTATGAACAAGACAATAAGGGTAACACCATCCCTACTGTCCTCTCCCCCCAGGTACTACAAGGCCAGCTTAAGACACTGCAACAAATGCGCTTGGACATGTCGGCAGCTACCTTACTCGGCGACGACATTCAGGTTGAAATGCCGGCTCTTGCGGAAAAGCCCAATCAAGCACTGATTGCTGGAGGAGCAACCTTGGTGGCCGCCTTTTTGGGGCTATTTTTTGCCTTGATACGGGTATCCATTCGCAAGGACAGATAAAAGTCTATCTGCTTATGCTATCTCGCTATACCTTCGGCTGGTGATTGAACACCAGCCGTGAATCACCTATCAGGGAATCTCCAACCTGACTCTCGGCACGCTGATAGATAAAAAGGCTGTCCGCAAGCATTAGCGCAAGGGGTTTAGAGAAGGTACCCAGCAGCACCAGGTTGGTAGCCCCCTTTACAAATACGCATTCGTCCCCGGCAATAAACTTAAATCTTGTTGATTTATAGAGGGTCCTGAGCCAACCGAGAATAATCGAGTTGGCGCTTCCGGTTCAAGTGCGGACCAGCTGCCCGATTGACCAATATAACGTCCACGCCACTGAATCGGCCAAGCATGAGTAACAGATGTTAAGGTTAAAAATGCCTTTGTAATCGCTATATGATGTAATCCCCACGGGATAACGAGCTTACAGTGACGGTTAGAGATCTATTCTCTGGAACGGAGGTAATTTATGGGTTTCAAAAGTATTAAACTTGCATCAAAAGTTCTCAGCCTATTACACTAGCCCTTTAATTAATGAAGCCTAATCAAGATGAAATTAAAGGAATACCCGAAGAGCCTATTTACAGCGCTTCACTTGGCACTGACGCCGAAAGAATCATTAGGTAAGTACAGTCGCGCGCTAGAAGAACCGGTCATTGTGACCTTTACTTCTATTCCCAGCCGCCTGCACGTGTTGAGCACGACGGTGCGAAGTTTGTTAAACCAAAGCGTACAACCAGAACGCATTATTTTGTGGCTTAACAATGAGCTGGAAGGCCAATTACCGCGTTCTTTGACCTGCCTAGTTGGGAACCGCTTTACCATTGAGTTCCGGCAAGGCTACAGCTCCCATCGAAAACTCACTTTTGCACTGGCCGACTTCCCAAATCATATCTTAGTCACCTGTGACGATGACCTTATGTACCCAACCAATTGGCTTGAGCGGTTATTAACCGAACACGCTCGGTACCCAAAGGATATCATCGCTCATGAATGCCGGACCATAGCTTATGGACCCGATGGTGAGCTACAAGCCTACCAATACTGGCAGGCTGAGAAACCCGGTGGCAGCCAAGCAAATACTCTAGCCATTGGTTACGGCGGCACCCTGTACCCTGCAAAAAGTTTCGATTCCGAGGTACTCAACACCGAGCGGTATACGGCACTGGCACCAAAGGCAGACGACCTATGGTTCAAAGCTATGGCCATACGTAACAACACGCAGGTACGCCGCAGCTTAAATCCAAAACCACGCCCCATACCCATTGCCCGCAGTCAAGCCAAGGCACTCGGTGACACCAACATAAAAAAAGACGGTAACCGTACACAATGGCAAGCACTTTTAGACCATTATCCGCTAAAATAGCGTCACCAACCAGGAGCCCAGTTAATGACCCAAAACTCACTACCCATTACCGACATCAACCGCTGGTTTCCGTCTAACTATTACCGTGGCCCAAACATATTAGTATGGCTAGCCCTTATCGCCTGTTTTTGTGCCGTGTTCATGAAAATATGGACACCGACCGCTATGAACCGATGGCCAGAGGTTATTACAACCCTATTATTTCTCTACCCTTTAATCACACAATGGCGTTTTTTTAAGCACCAACCCATGCTGATTTTCTGGGCACTCGCCATAGCAGCACCATTTGTTTTTTTTGGCATCAATTACCTAATAGATGCAGAAACTGCTGTAAAATATGCAGACTTCGAACAACTACCCCGGATCTATTTGTTTATCCCCATCGCTTGGTGGTTGGGTGGTAATAGGCGTACGATTGGCCTATTTTTGGCTATGGCCTTAGGCGGTTTTTTCTTTGCATGTTTACGAGACCCGAATTTAGCTACTACGGCAAAAGCAATATTTAACGGCAACAGAGTCAATTTTGGCATACTCAATTCCCAGCATGTGGCGTTGTTTTTCAGTTTGGGACTTATAGGTTGCATAAGTTACTTACCAAATGCCCTTAAAGCTAAGCATCTACTACACAAATATGGCTATTCAACCGTCATAATATCAGCGGCGGCGGTCTGCACCGTCGGAGTTCTTGCTACTCAGACCCGCGCAGCATTTTTAGCTTTAATAATAGCTTTTGCTGTAGCCCCAGTATTATTGGTTATACGCCGCATACGACCAAAAAAAACCAAACTAAAAACCAAGGCGCTGTGGTCTATTGTTATAGTAGTAATGATCGGCTCCATTCCCATTGCATTTAGGGACAACATAACCAACAGAGACCTTAGCGAGAGTGGCACATTAAAGGCCATAGTAGGGGGTGATTGGCAAAATATTCCATATACCAGCATTGGGGTTCGGGCCAATTCCTGGCTAGAAGCACTAGAGTGGATTGCTGAAAAACCACTTATTGGTTACGGTGCTAAAGTACGAACAGACGTCATACAACAATCCACTAGGCACCCTGCCTGGGTCAAAGAAAAATACGCTCACCTTCACAATAGTTACATTGAAATTACGCTCGCGTTTGGTTTACTGGGCTTAATACTATCACTCACACCCTTGGTGTACTGTTTTAAAAGATGCATGACGTTCGATCAACCGGCACACACCTTTGCACTGTTTGGTTTAGTTGTTTTCATATTTATGAATTTATTTGAATCTTATCTATTTTTCTGGATGGGGCCCTATTTGCTAACCTTAATTATTGCGCCGATATATAGCATTGAGCTGTCAAAAAAAATAACCAAAGGTGACAAGATACAAAAACTAAATACTTAAATAATTTTTTTATCCAAAAAATCAACGAGCGGAGAATTCGGCCTGAAACCACTTACAACCGACTGTAATATACTGCGGGCTAACTCAGCATCTAAACTATGCTCAGCTTTTTCTAACTGGGTTAACGCCTCTTCGACTACACTACCGTCTACAAATACCTCATTGGCGCGCAAAATCTTGGGGTGTTCCGTTCCTGTGACAGAATCTCCTATTAGCAGTTCTTCAAATAACTTCTCTCCTGGCCGCAAGCCAGTAAATACTATTTCTATGTCTCCTTCAGGGTGAGCATCAGTTTTGACCTCAAAACCACTGAGTTCGATCATACGTTGGGCCAAATCTACGATTTTAACGGGTTCGCCCATATCCAACACAAACACATCACCACCTTGCGCCATGGCACCGGCCTGAATCACCAACTGTGAGGCTTCAGGAATTGTCATAAAGAATCGAGTTATTTCACAGTGTGTCACCGTAACTGGACCACCAGATGCAATTTGTTTACGAAATGACGGCACCACAGAACCTGAAGATCCCAATACATTGCCGAATCTCACCATGCAAAAGACGGTATCTGACTTTTGAGCCAACAGCTGAACCAACTGTTCAGCGAAGCGCTTAGTTGCACCCATTACATTAGTAGGGCGTACAGCTTTGTCAGTACTAATTAGTACAAATCGTTCAACTTTATAAAAATGGGCTAATTCCGCTACGGTTTTAGTACCAAGTATATTATTGCGTATACCTTCAAACACATTATGCTCAACCAATGGAACATGCTTATAGGCTGCTGCGTGATAAACGGTATTAACACCATATTGGCGAAATACGGCACCCAGCCTATGAGAATTACTGACTGAACCTAAAATTGAAATAAGCTGAACATTAATTTCCAAACTAGATATAACTTTACTTAGCTCTTGCTCTATAGCAAATAACGAATATTCACTTTGCTCAAAAATTATTAGTTTTTCTGGTTTTGCTCTAATGATCTGTCTACAAAGTTCCGAACCAATTGAACCACCACCACCGGTTACCATAACCACCTTGTTTTTTATGCAGGCGTCGAATAGCTCTTGTTTTGGTGGCACAGGATCACGGCCAAGTAAATCTTCAAGTTCAACTTCCTGAAGTTGGTCAACAGAGGCAGCTCCAGAAACGATATCAGGCATAGATGGAATGGTTTGCACATGCACTGGGAATAGCTCTAGTTTGTCCAGTATCAGTTTCCGTTCGTTTTTTGATGCACTCGGTGTGGCTAACAAAACCCTTTGTATTTTCAAATCAGTAAAAACTTCCCTCATATCTTTGGGATCAAAAACAGGAATACCGTGAACAGAGTGTTTCCATATCTGAGGGTTATCATCAAAAAAAGCGACAGGTATATATTCTTTACCTTTTTGTAACGCAGTAACTAATTGCATACCAGAGTCACCAGCACCATAGATAGCAACTGGCTCTTTACTGGAGAAATTGGTATTTATCCATTGGTACAACCAACGCACAAATAGCCGACTACCGCCGACAAACAACAAAAGCACCATCGAAAATATAATAGGTATTGATCTTGGAAAACCAGGAACATGTGAAATAAATACTAAACTCCACAACACCAAGGCCATGATACTCGACCCTATAACTACAGCAAACAATGCTTGTGCACCTATATACCGAATGATGGCACGATATAAACCAAGCTTGGCGAAGATGTAGATTGCAGTGGGTACAACTGACGGGAACAACCACCAAAAATCAATTAAATAGCGTTGCGGCCAGAATTCTCCTAAGCGCAGAGCCCAAGCAGCCCACAGTGCAATAGGTACCATAAATATATCAGCAACAACCATAATCCATTTTTTTTGTGCACGTTTAAGGGTTGTATATTTTGCAGTTAGTTGTCTCTTCATTACACACTTCGCTCAAACATGTTTTTTTGGACTTGAGGAACACAATTTTCTTATCGTTCCTAGTATGATTACAATGTCACCAATAAAACTATGATTCCTAACATATTCCAAATAGTACTTCTGTTTTATTGGCAGGATTATATCGATATAAGCATTTTCTGGATCTGTGTACTGTCCCAGAATAAAGTTTTCATTAACCATTTCGATAGAGGCCCTATCACTAATCCCGGGACGTACAGACAAAATCTCATGCTTAACTTCTGTAGGATAATAATCGACATATTTTTGAACCTCTGGACGTGGCCCGACAATACTCATTTTGCCAACAAACACGTCAAAAAGTTGGGGTAATTCATCTAGCTTGCTTTTTCGCAGGTATTTTCCTGACCGAGTGACTCTCACATCATGCCCAATAGTTAATTGACCGTGGCCCTCTGAGCCAACCCGCATTGTCCTAAACTTATGAATACGAAAAGGAACACCATAGCGGCCTACACGGATCTGGCTAAAAATTACTGGTCCTTCTGAGTCGAATTTAATCCATAAACCGATAATCAAAAGAAATGGGGACAAGAGAACAATGCCGATCGAAACAGCGAAAATATCAAACATCCGTTTAATCATGGTTGAGGACCTTTTTTATTCCAGCAATCACCCTTTCCTGATCAGTTTGAGTCATCTGTGTATATAAAGGTATCGATACCTCCTGCTCGAACAAGGTTTGAGCGATAGGGAAGTCAGCAGATTTTAAACTATAGGTATCACGCCAATATGGCTGTAAATGCAAGGGAATAAAGTGGACTGAACAACCAATTCCTAAATCAAACATTGAAGTTATGAATTCATCTCTACTCAATCCAGCGGTTGGTAATATCCGTAACGGGTATAAATGCCATGCATGCTTATCAGGATTAGTTGCCTGAGTTGGCAAAACCACATCTAAACTAACCAACTCTGTCTTATACACCTCAGCCATCTTATTTCGTTTGGTATGAAATTGCGGTAGCCTTTTAAGTTGGTGAATACCGATAGCAGCAGCTATATCAGGCATATTATATTTAAATCCGGGGGCTATTACTTCATAATGCCACGAAGGTTTGGTTGACGAATATCGATCAAAGGCATCCTTACTAATTCCATGCAACCTCATCACTCTACAACGATTAGCAATCTCTAAATTTTTGGTAACAACCATGCCACCCTCACCGGTGGTCATAGTTTTATTTGCATAAAAGCTAAATACCGTTACATCTGAATCAAGAGTCCCTATCAGCTTTCCTTTATAGGTGGCAGGTAGAGAGTGAGCGGCATCCTCAATAACTTTTAGACCGTGCGCCTTGGCCAATTCAAGTATGGGATCCATATCACAAGCTAAGCCAGCAAAATGCACAGGTATAATAGCTTTGGTCTTGGTGGTAATTGCAGCCTTAATCGCCGATACACTGATATTGAACGTATCCATCTCAACGTCAACAATAACCGGTACCGCACCCAAATAACGTACGATCTCAGCGGTAGCCGTAAACGTGTAGCTAGGGACAATAACTTCATCGCCGGACCCTACGCCGATAGCTTCGAGGGCCAGGTGTAGGCCCGAAGTCGCTGAATTTACAGCCAGTGAATGTACATCCCCCCCCAAAAATACCGAAAAATCATCTTCAAACCGTTTGGCTTTTGGGCCTGTTGTAATCCAACCGGAGCGTAATGAATCAATTACTTCAGCTATTTCTTCTTCACCAATTTCAGGTAGAGCGAACGGTAAAAATTTCATAATAATTAGACCCTCTTTTTAATAGCGCTTATACAGTAATACACAAAATACAATAACCGTTTCCACCCAGGTATACTCGTTACCCCCCAAAATACAATTAATGTCCTAATCGCCATTTTTACTTTATTGCCGGATATCTGACCTTTCCTAACCCTATATTCAACTAACGACTCGCTTACACCTCGTGAAATATAACCCTTTGCTAAGAGTGTCAGCCACAATTTTGTATCTTGCCTAGTACGCATTACATCAAGCTGAAAATCACCAACAAGTAACTTATCAATTAACGACGTAGACATACCTATTTCCGTATTAGCCATATATGACAATAAATCAACTTCTAAACTCGCTGTTACACCTCCAGGCAGTTTCTCCCCGTCTGCATTAACGATAGTATATGAAGTGTGAGAAATAGCTGCTTTAGTTGTGCCCATAAAAGACACCTGCTTCTCTAGCTTTCGCGGCAACCAAACATCATCCGCATCTAAAAACGCAATATACCTACCACTCGCAATTTCAAGTCCAGCATTTCTGGCAGCGCCCGAGCCACTGTTTACAGGTAGGAACTTAGCCAGAATATTTGAATGACTTCTGGTTAACTCTTTCAAGATATCGCTCGTGGAATCAGTAGAGCAATCATCAACCAATATTAATTCCCAATTGCGATAACTTTGATCCAATACAGAATTAACTGTTTCAAGTAGATTCTCTGTATTGTTGTAACAAGGCACCACAATGCTTACTAAGGGACTATCTAACATTACATCTCCATTCGTGTCTAATATACCTACAAGTCAATCTTTAATTAGGCCAGAAGAAAGTGCATTTTATTGCATAAAACTGGGGGATAAATAATCTACAGTGGTTCTCATTAATCTATAACACTAAATCATTAAAAAGCAGTAAAAGAAAAAATACTCGTCGCCTAATAAGATATTATAATTAATTATTCCAGGCGACCCGTATTAAATTATTCCAAACATTGGCTCTTTACCAACCATGCTAGTACCTTCATCACCCATTACGATATATTTTTTTACATTGCTGACTTATATACCAAATACAGAAAAAGTTAAACACCATCAATTCGACATACACCATCAAATTTGCATTGGAGATAATGAACAACGAAAGAAGATAAGAAAATAAGTTCAACTTAACAGACTTACTTACCTTAATATTTAGGATATAAATGAAAATAGAAAGCCAGCTCAGCAAAAAAAGGCAAAGACCAACCATCCCTCCTTCAAATGAGACCTCGATAAATGAATTATGAGTACTCTGAAGATTTCTATCGCCAAAGCCTTCCAAAAACATTCTGGCTTGTGCTAATCCATGCCCAAACAGAGGTGACTCTTTAACAATAGAGAACGAATATTCAAATAGATCATATCGGCCACTGCCAGTGGTTATTCTACTAACCCTGGTATCGATTATTGATGTCACAAATTCAGAGTTCAAATAGAACCAATATCCAATTAGTAATAAAAGTAGTACTGTCAAACTAACTACTACTTTGACTCTAAATGATTGAAGTAATAGCAAGATCAGGCTTGCAATAACGAAAACAATGTAGCCCGTCATTGAGAGAGTGAATAATAAGCAAATAAGAATAAGAAAAAGAAGCTTCTTGGATATATCACGGAACAGCGTTATAGAAAAATAATAAATTGGTAATAGTAATAAAATGAAATTATTAGGACTATCAGCAAACCCTTTCATTCGAGGTACTAATCCCTCCATATAAAGCCCATTCAGTTTCCTTTCTATACCATCACCTGTTTCAACACCAACTACGTAATATAAATAACAGCCTAATAAATACCAGAAAAGTGAAACCAGTAAGTAGGCATATGACATACGCAGGAAGAGGGAACGCCTAAGTAAATGAGGCTCCGCCAGATATAAAGTAGTTAAGCTAAAGTAACTAGCAACTAGTAACAAGATTCCAAGTGCACGCACAATTGCTACACTCTGTACGTCCGCCCAAAGTACAGTTAACAATATATACATATAGAAAACACCTACAGTATATACATAAGCAGGGTATCGAGGTATTTTCAAAAAAACCAACATGACACTAAAACAAAGGCCAATTATTGTTGCGAACATATATAGTTTTAAAGGCGTAATCAGTCCGAGATACTCAAATTGTTGCAAAAAAAATGACAAAAAGAGGACCCAAAATAATAGTTTGCTTGTTCTCATTAGTGAAACTGCCTAGCTTTCTTAAGCTCATAATAGTGGTTAGAATCTCTCGAACCAAAGACCCGCGCAGGGTTTCCTCCAGCAATACTTAAGGGTGGAATATCTGAAACAACCACAGCACCCGCTTGAATGATGGCTCCTTCTCCTATCACACAGCTAGAAAGCACCATAACGTTCATACCAAACCAAACATTATCTTGGATTTCAATATTTTTATATTCATATGACTGATCATACGGTAACTTGGTCCCTTTATAATTATGTACTTGAGTAATAATGATGCAACCGCTTCCACTATGGAAATTATCTCCAATACTAACCTGGCCATCTCCATACACACGAAAACCGTTAAAATTGGTATTCTTACCGATGGATGTATTCCTATTAAATAAAGAAAACCCATAAACGATCGGTAGCTCTTTAAAATGACTTATTCTAAGTAACGCCACCCTTCCCAATAAAACCCGCTTAAGCATTCGATATATATTCTTTAACACATTTATACCCCGTAAAATACGTTGCCGCCGAAAACAACAACCAAACAAATATATAACTGTAGACCACTCCAAACACACCTAGCCATTGATACATAAGTATCCCACTAACTAACCCTACAGACCCAACTGTCCCTGTAATGAAGAACAAACGGTCCGAACGCTGAAGGAACATAAGTAAGGCTGATGCAAAAAAATAGCTACCTTGTATCATAGCGCCAACAGCTAACCATCGGGCGTAAGGTATTGCATCTTGGTAACTTTCAGGGAAAAAGAAACTCACAACATCAGCTATTAATAATTGGTAAAATCCAGACACAATAAAAACAAAGGCCATGTAAAAAGAAAAATACTTAAACAAAACTTGCCAGTGCTTAGATGTTTCCTTCATTTCCTTGTAAAACTCGGGAGTCATATTTTGATTAACCGTTGCAAAAACAAGCCCTAAAGCGGATGCTAAAGTAGCTGCCAATGAATATACTGCAAACTGTTCTTTATCTATGTATGCCTTCAGAATAAATCTATCCGCCACTGTTATCAAAGCTGCCATAAACGAATGAGCGGCAGAATAAAATCCAAATTTTGCACAGAACGACCTATAGGGGTTGCGCAATCGAAACTTAAGCAAACCGTCCTTTTTAAGCGACTGCGAACCCACTAACACTGAAATAACCATGACTAATGTCATCAGAGAAATAAACTCAAGGCCCTTTAAGTCAACGTAGCTTGCAACAATCAAAGGAAAAACAAATACAGTTGTAAGAGTAAGTAATTGATAGGCACTGAATGACTTAACTCTCTGGTAAACCCTGAAATAGTGTGATATTTGAATAAAAAAGCTTCGGGAAGCGACGAGCAAGGGTATAAATATCAGCCCCCAGGGCTGCTTAAAAAATAATATTAATATTAGTATTATCACACTCGATGTAGCAACCACTATTACATTGCTACTGACCAAGAATCTGACCACTTCTATTTCATTTAGCTTATTTTTTTCTGCTGCTGCGATCGAAAAAGATGCCGGTGCGCCAAACAGACAAACTGATGCAAACACACCAGTGGCTGCGTAATAGAATGAATAATCAGCGAAAGCACTTAGACTGAGGGTGGAGGCCAAAACAGGCAAGAATAAGAATACAATTACCGAGGAAAAAAGCGAAACAACACTTAAAACCATGACAGTCTTTATCATCTTCTTCTTCACAGAACAATGACGCGAGAAAAACTGGAATAGTATTCATATGCATACTCTAAGTTCTCACGGGTACTTTGGGGTATATTTATTTGAGGTATTTTAAATGTATAGACTTCAATATCGGGCATTAGCTGATGTGAAGTTAGAAGTGCTGCAGAAAAAAAACCGGCAACACACTTCGGCGGTTTAACCATCGAGACTAGTTCCAACTCAGATGGGAGATCTATATTCATAAGCGAGTAACCCAATTCTTCATAATTACTAAGTCTTACCTTATTCTCTTCCCTGTGTGGTACATACAAAATTCTTCGCCCCTTAAAGTACTTCATTACAGACCTTAACAGAGCTATATACTGATCACTAGTCAAGATACCTACTTCTATATATTTTGCCCCAAAGAACAAGACATCATCGCTCACTAACCCGCCCTTTATTATAGAACGTAAATAGCCATAATCGTGGTTGATAACTTTATAGTGAGGCGGCAGTTTAGGTAAGTCTAACGAAGTAAATATATTCATTTTTTGGTGTTTGTTTAGTAATTTATCAAGTACAGAAAGGGGCTTTGTTTTTTTATCTTTACCTTTACCTTTGGCATAAATTAATGTTGCAATTCCGTCATCTAACAAAACCATTGGCAGTCGAAAAACATGAAAAGGAGAAATGAATTTACTTTTATCACTGCCTACATATATCGGACCCTTACTAAAACGTAATAAGGTGAGGGTGAAATGCAATACAAATTCAATAAAAGAGAACACAAACTTAATCGAACTGTTCAGCCTCATCAACTCACAATCTTTATAAAAAAACAATACGTTTTTAATCTGCGAATCGTTGTCCTTACTTCCATTGAACCGAACAATCATAACCCATGGTAGTTGCCGCAAGTGAATAGATTCAAAAGCATTAACAATTTGTCCCGGCGATTCGACATAATATTTATCCACTGAACTATTTCTTCCCTATAAATTAACCAAATACTATTTACTTTCAGTATAATAATGGGGATATGTTAGTATCCAGCCATTTTTTCATAAACAGGAAACATCAAAGATTGCTCTTCAATCGAACATAGATCATCTCGATTGTTGCTTAAAAATGCTTCCACCTGCAAATAAAGCCCAGGCTTGAAATCCATATCCATTTCATTATCCAATTCAACCGGTTCACACTTAACAGTTCCACGCTTCTGAACCTGTAATGTTTCCATCGGCCTCAATATATATCGATTTTTATTGGTCAAGACTTCTACAGACCAGCGGCCAGCAGACTCCCAATCAGCACCATAGTTAAATAGAGCCCCTTGTTTGGAAATCCCCGCACCAGCAAAAATGGCTGAACTTGGATGCCAGGTAAGTTTACCGGAGGTAAAACATGTTATTTCTTCTGGCATACCACCTAGCGCAAATGCCAAATCGGCCACATGGGTAGAATTACCCAAGAACCATTTTGCCAAAACTTCGGGCTTCTTATCCAGAGTCCCAATAACATGGCTCCACTCTGTCAGTTCAAAATTAAAAGAAGTGACTCCTCCATCCCGTTTTATAAGTTCCTTAGCTTTTATGACCGAACTGAAAAAACGTCGATTATAGGCTATATATATTTGTGCGTTATTTTCAGCTGCATAATTCTTCATCTGATCGATTTCGGCAAAGGATAACCCACCAGGCTTTTCTACCAGCAACTCTTTAACACCGTACTTTAACAACTGCATTGTAGTAATATACAATTGTTCAACACCAACACTTACAATCGCTGCCTCTGGCAGTTCAGGGGACTTACTCAAAAAGCTATTTAGCCCTCCTTCTAACACTTTGTGCTGAGTTTTTTCTTCAAAAATATCTGCCGAAGCACGACCACGCCCAACAACAACAAATTCTTTTTCTTGAGCTTTTAGTACATTTGCGTAATCGACAGACATTCCGCCGGCACCAATTAACCAGATCATGAGAACTTCCTTACTTTATGTTATTGGGCAGGCTTCTAACTTTTCACTTAGCGACTTTTCGAGGTGCTCTCTAATCGACCGAATAAATGGCAAGTGAATATCCTTCGATTCAGAGAAACTCGTTAACGATGACTCCCCAAATTCAATTATTTCTTCAACATATAAATGCGTTAGCTGGCTCTGAAATACTGGTTTATATACCTCCCTCGTTTCTTGGCCATTGTGAATAACGATAATATCACCGTCCGTTTCATTAATAAATACGTTATAGTTTGGAGTTACGATGTTAACGGATACTGAAAAACCTGCGCTATCATCACAACAGAGTTCAAAGGTATTGCCATTTATGTCGTAACCCTTTAGTGTTCCATTTACCTCAAAAAATCCTCTTCTCTTACTCTCAATGACTCTTTCATTTAGTAAAGCATTATCTAATTGATAGCCTCTATTCCCTGTCAGATATGAGAATAAATCGATAAAATGAATTCCATTACACGCGAGCCCCCAGTTGTTTCCCTTCACAATCAACTCAAAACAGGTTTCGTTTTCTAAAAGACTTTTCAATGATTTGTAAGCAGGGAATACCCGCCTAGGGCAATTCACCCAAGCATTCATATCATTAGAAACAAGAATTTTCTCAACCGCTTCATATTCCGATTCTTTCTGGAACAGAACTTTTTCAAAAATAATATTTTTAACCGAACAGTTGCTAATTAAGTTTTGGAATACTTCAAATCGAACGTTGGCCGTTGTAGCAATAATTCCGATATCAAAAATCGTATCTTTTTCAACTTCTCTAAGGTATTGAATATTAGTTTCTTGATTTCCAAAAACAACCTCATCTGCCCTTATTCTTGCTATATCAAGAGATTCAGCGAAAGGGTCTACAACGGTAACATTCAGAGCCAACTCACTCTGCACTAAGCCCTGCAAGTGACGACTGCCCAACTGGCCAGCCCCCACGATTAAAATGTGTTTCATTTCATATCTCACTAGTAATGATTGATTCGGCTAACAAAAAATCAATATTTTCATCTATATCAATCGAACTCAATCGATCCATTTTGTAAGCGTAAATATTATCTGAAATAAACATAGATTTTTCGTTAAGTAATCGGACGGTATCAACTAAATATATAGCACCATTCAGCCTATAGTAATCAGGTAGATCTTGGCTTCTTTTGTTTTTAATCTCCTCTCTTAAAAAAGAATCCATACTGCCTGTTTGATCTAGAGTATTGGTCCACAAAGGCGAATGTTCTGATTGACAAACAGAAACAATTCCATCTGCACTCTTGTCGTTTAACAGTTGAATCGCATCACAAATATGGTCAGAATTTCGTAACGGAGAGGTTGGTTGCAGCAGCATAATATAATCAAACTCGACACCCTGGTCATTGAAATAGTCAATAGCATGAAAAACAACATCCATTGACGAGCTATTATCCAGAGACAATTCACTAGGTCTCATGAAAGGTACAGAAGCACCTACTTCCAATGCAAGCGTTGCGATTTGAACATCATCTGTGCTCACTATGACCTTATCGATAAATTCACAACCTAAACCAGCCTCTATGGTCCACTGTATTAAGGGTTTTCCACATAGCTCTTTTATATTCTTTCCAGGCAATCGTTTACTGCCAGAGCGGGCAGGAATTATGGCTAAGATACTTTTACCATTAATCATATTAAATACCTAATGTTTTAATATCATTTTGAGCGCGGTTATAATCATCCATTCTGCCTATATCTAACCAATAACCATAAAATGGATATTTTATTACATTGTTGTTTAGATGTCTTTCAAGTAAGGACGGCATATCGACATATTCATTCTGGGCTACACTATTGATAATTTCTCTACTAATCACATAGATTCCAGCATTTATGTGAAAACGCTGTGTAGGTTTTTCGACCATGCTGGTAATAACATTTCCATCACTTTCTATTACACCAAAGGGAATTTGAATTTCATATTCACGCACACACATTGTTGCACTCGCATTATTGGCATAGTGAAAATCAAGTAACTCCTCAAAATCCACTTTAGTTAACACATCACCATTCATAACTATAACTGGTAAATCTGGTAATTTTTTAGGCAGCAGACCTAATGAGCCGCCTGTGCCCAGTGGCTCGATTTCGTGAACATACTGTATCGAAACACCCCATTTACTGCCATCACCAAAATAACTACGGATCATTTCAGGTAAATAGTGAGTTGAAATATAAAAATCATGAAACCCCGAGCGAATAAAACCGACCAGAACGGTTTCCAAAATTGGCTTATCGCCAACTAGTAACAATGGTTTCGGGCAGTTATCTGTTAACGGTTTTAGGCGAGTACCAAAACCGCCAGCCATTAAAAAAACTGGGTTATCGAATTTAGCCTTCTTAAGCGCATGGTGTAATGTTTCTAAACCGACTACTTTATTACCGTCAACTATGGGTATCGCAAAAAGTTCCTTCTTGTTCATTATTTTCAGAATTTCATCTCGCGGCGTTCCAACACTAACCCAGGTTGGCTCAGTAAACATGATTTCTGAAACGGCTGTCAATAAAGGTTTGCCATCGATCAATGCTCTTCGAATATCGCCATCTGAAACAGTTCCAATTAAAAAGTCATCGCTATCTACGACTATTGCGAGTTTTAATGCTTCCTTGTCTATAACACTCAAAACATCTTGAATACTAAAAGTAGGTTTGACCAATATGTTTTGCCAGTTATGACTCATTACTTACCTTCCTAGCCTAAAGCGAGTACCAATACGAAAAGAAGGAATGAATTCGCCTTCACTTTTATTATCGATTATTTTTGCCATGTTCTTTAATAGGATTGTACTGTCACCAACCTTGACTGTGACCCCCTCACCTCTTCGCCCAACGACTTCACCAACCGTTGCTATATAGTTTGGTGCATTTACAATTAACTCAGACGAAATGATCGCATATTCTTGTTTTTCTATGAAACACCTAGCGTTGGGACCGGGTTTGCATATTCCACGGACAAAGTTATGAAACCTAGTTGCGTCCCAATTAAAATCAACGTTTTCATCCCCGAATGTTCGCATGCCAAAGTATGTGCCGACTGGGTGAATATTTACCTGAGGCTTTAGGACAACTGTATTTCGTGAGATTTTTACGATTGCTGAATGCAACACATTTGCACATTCGAGCACCGCTTTTTCCAGCAAAGTGCCATAGTTATCACTTGCTGAAATTTCATATAACCGCTGTTCAACTATATCGCCTGTATCAATTCCTTCATCTACGTAATGTACGGTAATACCAAACTCAGTTTCACCATTTATTACCACCCAGTTAAGTGGATTTCGCCCCCTATAAAATGGGAGGGCTCCAGCATGGCAGTTGACAAACCCAAGTGGAGCGAAATCAATTATATCTTTTCTCAGAATTTGATTAAATGACATTGAGACTAATAAATCAGGTGCATATTCACTCATTAAAGACAGAAACTCTGCCTCATTGACATTCTTAACTGGTATATAGGGCACGCCTAAATCAATCGACCATTGTTTCAAAACAGGGTCCTGAGTGTCAAACCGAGGAACAATAAAGACAATCTCAAGTTCAGGGCTATTAGAAATTAACTCAAGAGCCTTGTGAGACCAGGGTCCATCCGCAAAATAACCAATTCTCATACTATTAACTCATCTTCTTTAAAGTCTTGTTTCGCATTTGTCCCTACTAAATCCCAGAAACAAATCGGGTTAATACCATTTCCAGGTCTCTTTGCAGTTAGGTTCTCTATTGTGAATAAATCACCCTTCTTTATGGAGCCGGCTGCCACTATACTTTTTCTACCTACTGCTTTGTTTCTAATTTCAGAAGGTCTTGGTCCTTTCAATCCATTCCCTAAAGATTTCTCTACTTGACGAATACCTAATATCATTTCCTCTAACTCAGTAGGGTTAAGTGAGGCTTTGTGATCAGGCCCATCCATTTCCTTATCCAATGTAAAATGTTTCTCAATCAATACTGCTTCACGAGCAACTGCAGCAATAGAAACTATTATTCCTGCACTATGGTCTGAGTATCCTACTGGTAATTTAAAGGCTTTGGCCATTGTTTCCATTGCCGCTAAGTTAATATCCTCAAGTGGCGCAGGGTACTCAGTTGTGCAATGTAATAACGTTACTTTTTCTTTTAGGGCTTTCTGCCCAGCATCTGAGAAATATGCATCTTGAAATAGCTCCACCGACGGTTTTTTATCTTTTTGATTTGTGTAACCGAAAGCGATCACGCCTAAAACAGTTTCAATTTCAGCTAGCGAGGCCATGCCGGTAGATACAATTAAGTCGCAACCTGTTTGTGCGTGCTCTAGAACGAGTGGCGCGTTGGTTATCTCACCAGAAGGTACTTTTAATCTCTTTAGGCCCAAATCATTGACTAAAAAATCAAGGCTTTCAGAATCAAACGCGGTAGAAAGAAACTCAATACCCAAATTATTACAATAGGCTACCAATTCATGATGGGTTTCATATCCAAGCTCCAGCCGGGTCAACATGTCTAGCTGTGATTCTTTCTTTCCTGTATTAACAATTTGATAATCTGCTTGTTTTGCACTTTCTGTTACTAAATTTTTAGCTTTAAAAGTTTGAAACTTTACTATGTCGGCCCCTGCCCGATAAGCAGCGTCAATTAACTCAAACGCAAATTTTTCATTTCCATTATGATTAACACCAGCCTCAGCAATAATTAATGTTTTCATATAATTTCCTTTATCAGCATAAATGCCTCTGCCGCCATCCGGTTACTTTGAGCTCCTCGTACTCGAGCCAATGCCTCAAGTGCAATCCGGCTTCTAGGAAAAGGGAAAACACCCATTTCAGACTCAAACATTTCTAGGATATCTAATTTTTTTTCTAAATATTCATTAATATCTACAAAAACATTAGGTCTAAATCCCCCATCTTCTGGTTTCATCCCAAAATCCGTTTCAGATAGTGTCTCATAAGCTAAGACACGTTTTATGAATGGATAACGAAATGCTTTAGTCACCGACATTACTATATCGTAAACTACTTCATGATCGCTGTGCGCATCATTACGATAAACGGTATAAACCACTTCCGGTTTCACTTCATTTATAACAGCTGATAAGCTATTGATAAGATCACTTTTGGGGATTGTATCTAATGAAGCCGGTTGAAAATTGAGCTGGTGCACTCCAGAAAAGCCATAACTTTTAGCAACCAATTTTATCTCTTCTGTCCTTTTTTGAACTTGCATTGGGCTATAACCAGAACTTACTGAGATGTTAGTAATTAACAACCAGTGCACTTCAGCTCCCGAATCCAAATCACGCAGGATAGTGCCACCACATCCTAAAGTTTCGTCGTCTGCATGAGGCGCCACGATTAAAATAACTTTACGATTTTTCATTTAAAGGATCCTCTTTTTTTGCTAGCATAGACTTAAAATCCACGGACTTAATTAACGAATATGCACGCTCACTAGAATATCCATCACCGTATGGATTCGTCATATTAATAAAGTTAGATCTAAAAGCGTTTGAGGATACTTTTTTTATCCCTTTTTCTATATCATGTGACTCAGTGCCTACAAATATAACATTCGACCCACTGGTACGCCCTAATTGACGAGATCCAACATTTACACATGGAATAGGAATGCTGGCGGCTTCGAGTATACCTGCTGACGAGTTACCGATAATAAGTGATGATGAACTGAATAAACTTAAAAAGTCTTCTCTGCATAAATTACCGTAAACAGTGATATCTTTTTTTGTAGTAGCCAATTTTTGGATTGCATTTCGGATATCAATATTTCCCGGATCAGTATTAGGTAGCCCTACGAAACAATGATACCCAAGAATAATTAAAGAATTAAGAATATTGAAAATAATCTCATGAGCAAGCGCTCTTTCTTCTTCAATTGGATGAAAGATGACTAAAGCTGTCGGTCTATTGATTTCCCTAAGTGCAACTTTATTTACGATATCTTCGTTGAAGCTTGTTGTCCTGAATTTATCAAGAGCGATGCTGCCAACATTAAATATTCGAAACTCGGGCTCTTTCATACTCAACAGTCTATTTTTATGTTCTTCAGTTGACACAAAATGACAAGTAGATAACTTTGAAACAGCATGTCTAATCGGATTATCTATATGGCCGTCGGCAGCGTGATCGCCTCCGTAAAAATGAAGTGTTGGTATGCCTAAATAGCCACCAAGCAGGGCTCCAATCATGACTTCTTCTCTATCGCCGGCGTAAATAATAAGGTCGGGGTTATATTGTTTACACACGTCAATAGCTGAAATCAAAAGTACCGCAGCACTTTTTAACCTTCCAGATTTAGAGTTGGCATCGATTAAACTTTCTATTTCAAGAAGGATTTCAAATCCATCATTCTTAATATCCGCACATGTATAGCCAAATGTTGGTGAATTATGGGCACCACCAACTAATAATTTCAACTGTATATCTTGGTCTGACTTCAACTTAAAAAATAGTGGTGTCAGTAAGTCATATTCAGAACGGATTGAAGTAATAGCCAATATTTTCATTAAAACACATCCGACATCGACATTTGAACGAACAATTCAGGCACTTCCTTTGTATTAAAAAGCCTGTATCCAAACCTATAAGGAAACGCCACTTGAATATCATCTAAGGTACCATCTTGATGCAGAGGCAAAATCATATTAACGGTACTATTAAATTCGAAACCTTTTAGGCTATTGGTAGATGATATATGCATAAGATCATATTCACTGCCAATGTCTTTTATACCTATTTCATTATCGAAGCTCCAAGTTTGGCCAGGTTTTTCAGTACGCCATTTTTTTATCGCCGGGTTAGCCAAATTTAGGGTATAGTGATTCTTTGATAAGATTTCGTCAATAATAAGTGCCACCGTATTAATTTGCTCAGGTTTTACACTCACTACTTTATAGTTTTCAGAAATAGACCAGCCTAAACGCTTGATAAATCCTGGTGCTGAATTATCATTTGGAAAACCAAATACCATAGATGGCAAATTAGTATTCTCTATGCGGGTATATACCATTTCAGCAAGACGTTGAAATAATCTATGTTTTCGGAAATCAACGCCTACCATGGTAGTCATGGACAGAAACCCCAATAAACAATCCGTATTATTCTCCAAATTCAACGGTATAACTGCATAATGGCCAACAACTTTTTTGTTATGTAATGCGATTGCGACTAACGGTTGACCAAACGGATTGTTCAGATAGGCCCATTCCCAGAGCTCTTTATCAAGAGTCTTGTTAAATGACTCAGAAAAAAGTTCAGAGATACCTGAATAGTAACTTAAAAGTTGGTCTTTACTAGCTATATCAACTAACTCTACTTCATCATTAATATTCATAAAAACCAGCCTTAGTTTTTCTGCCAAGAAAACCTGCTCTGACATATTGTCTGAGTAGCGGGTGTGCTCGGTATTTTGGATCACCAGTTTCCAGTTGCAACGTTTCAATAATAGAAAGGCATACATCATTTCCGATTAGATCCGCCAATGCCAGTGGTCCTATAGGGTGATTTGCACCTAACATCATGGCTTTATCAATATCCTCTCTAGAAGCAATTCCCTCGGCTAAGATCGCAACAGCCTCATTAATCATTGGAATTAGCATTCTATTTACTATAAAACCTGGAGATTCTTTTACTATTACAGGTGTTTTATTCAAATTTTTAACAATTTCTATTGAACGGTTAAGAGTATCTTCCTTTGTTGTTAAACCTTTAATAATTTCTACTAACTTCATTGCAGATGTAGGATTAAAAAAGTGAACACCAATGAAATTTGATGGGTTATCTAAATTCATACTTAAGGCGGTAACAGAAAGTGAGGACGTATTCGTAGCAACGATTGCGTCTGTGGGAATATAAGGGGATAGCTTGGCTAAAAGTGCGGCTTTTGCTTGAAAGTCTTCTACTACTGCTTCTATATAGATATCACATGGCTCCGTCTCAGATAATTCGGATCTGAAGCTTATTTTTGATAAAAACCTTTTTGCTGAGTCAGCATCTAGTGCATTTCTCCTAATATAACGTGATATTTCTTTCTTTACTTGAATGAAACCTTTTTCAACGGAACTTTGTTCGCGTCCCCACCACTGAATACTCTCGACATTTTCAGATTGAGAGAATAAAGATACAATACCGCAACCCATTGTACCCGTACCTAAAACGCAGACTTTCATTTAATTTCCCTCATTAATGGACTACTAGGTATATTAATTAAATGCGTTTCAAGCCATTCAGAAACGCTTAAATCACCACGCAATGCATTTTGAAACATTGGCAATCGATGCATTAACTGCCAGATCGGACGAGTCATTACCCCCTGCTCATTGGTTTCTTTGAGCAACAAGTTTCTACTTTCAGAATCCGGGCAAATAATTGCATTTAACCAGTAATTTGACTGGGCATATTCTGGCTCGACTACGAATTGAAAAGCACTACCTGAAAACAATGCCTTATACTGTCCTGCGAGCTCTTTTTTTTGCTTCAAAAAAGTAGGCAACATTTCCATCTGCGCACACCCTAATGCCGCGTTTAAATTAGGTAGCCGGTAATTAAAACCTGGCTCATCATGATGAAATTCATAAGGATGTGGTACTTTTGCGGTAGTAGTAACATGACGAGTATGTACACCATCTTCAAATTTTTTGCACAAAACCATACCACCACCACCGGTGGTAATTACTTTATTACCATTGAAGCTTAATGCAGCAAAGTCACCAAGTGTCCCAGTATGCTTACCCTTATAAAAAGAGCCCAAACTTTCAGCGGCATCTTCCACTAATACCAGGTTCCACTTCAAACAAACTACCATTAATTCATCTAACTCAACTGGATGACCAAACGTGTGCATTGGCACTACCGCTTTAATTCGTTGCCCTGTCTGATTATGAATGCAATCTCCATCTGCATTTAAAACTGCATTATTTACAAGATATTCATCAGTTGCGAGTGGCGACAAACCTAAACTAACTTTTGAAACATCGACAAAAATCGGTTCTGCGCCCATATGATATAACGCATTGCAGGTCGCAACAAAAGTTAGCGCTTGAGTGATAACTAGATCGCCAGTTTTTACACCAGCCATGTACAATGCAGTATGAAGTGCAGCTGTACCATTAACCGTTGCTACGGCTTTTGCAGTGCCAGTATAAGTTTCAATATGTTTCTCGAAGCTTTCCACATACTTACCAACACTTGAAACGAAAGTACTTTCTATAGTGTCTAGTACATAAACCTTTTCATTTCCTGCAAACGTAGGCGCATGCAATGGAATAAAGTCATTGGTTTGATAAGTATCACGTACAAATTTTATTAACTCTTTAATCATTCTGCCTGCCTTACATCTTACTATCTAAGTATTTGCCGGTTTCTTTATGTCCAAAACCAGGAATTATCTTATAAAATAGGGTAACTAATTGCTCCTTAGTCCACTGTTTACCGGATTTCATCGACGAAATTTCACTTTCAAATTTTGCAATTAATTTAGCGTCAAATACTGCTTCGTTTTTTATTACACCCAAATTTTCAAACCGCTGCATATCCAATATTTCATCGTCGGTAAAAAACTCTTCAAAATCTTTTTCACCCGTTGTATCGCTTTCTGTAAAGAAACAGGGCCATTTATTTTCTGTTGGGAGTGTTTTGGCAAATTCACGGGCTTCGTCTTCTGATCCACATAGATGTGGTTCATAACCTAATTGCTTAAGGTATTTAACCGCTATATCTGCAAACGAAATCAGGTGCAGCGTTTCACTGAGCTTAGGAAAAAATATATCTCGATTCTCACCAAATATACACGACATTAGGCAAAGCTCACCTGACTCTTGAGGAGTAACGAAATATCGCTTAATATCCTTTGGTGCAACGATCGGCTGATGCTTTTGAATACGCTGATTAAAACCATGAAGAAGTGAACCGTCAGAGAATGCGACATTAGCAAAGCGAGCAGTAGAAATATCAATGCCGGTGCTGCGCCGCATTAGAAACATCTCCATAATCCGCTTAGATGCTCCCATCATATTTACTGGGTTTGCGGCCTTATCAGTCGACACGCAAAAGTATTTTTTTACGTCATTTTCTATAGATTGTTGAATCGTTTTATCCGTATTAAAAACATTAACATCAATCATACGCATCAAAGTAAAAGCGTCTTTCTCACTGCGAACGTGCTTTAGCGCCGATAGATTTAAGACATAGTCATATTTGCCATCTGAGTGAATGAATGCATCGTACTCAATTGAACCAATGTCCAAGGCAAAAGTCTGAAAATCCCCATTGATATAGCCAAATGAGCTTCGAATATCCCTCACTAGCTCAACCATGTTGTTTTCACTAATATCTACAACGTGTAGTTTTAATGGGTTACGTTTGAAAATCTCTTTTGTGACAGCCTGACCAATTGAACCGGCACCACCGAGTACCAGAAATCTTGAACTGCTAATTTTTTTGTATAGTTCGGACCCATTCTTTTCCAAATCGTTGGAAAAAAGTTCCCTATCTCGTCCTATTAATGAAAGTACAGATACCATCTAAAACTCCAAATAATGGTTGATCAATAGACCATAGACATATTAATCGTTCAAACCTACCTACTGGTATACCAGACAAATAGGGGCCTGGTTTAGTTCGTCTTTCATTAATTCAATTTCCCGTTCAAGGCGAGCATACTCTTCAACCTTTCTGCGTAGGAAACGACTAGTAACATCTGCCTTTTCCTCGATGCCTTTTGCTGTCAATATATATGCGTACGCCACTTTATTTTTACTGTTTTTAAAGTTTCCAGCCTTTATAAAACCAACCTCTAACAGCGCCTTAATACAGAAATTAACCTTTCCCAAGCTGAAACCCATAAGTTGGGCCATCTCTCTTTGTGTAAGGTTAGGGTTATCACATAGGGCTCTTAATAGTTTGTAACGCAATTCATCATTTGACATTAAAGCTAAAGCCTCCGTGTTTTCTTGTGTTCATTAAATGAACGCCTATTGTATATAGCGCTTGATACTAGCGCAAGGTATATGTCTAGGAGTGTTTACAAGCGGGAGGGTATACAACAAAACACCTACATTGGTGCAATTGAAAGACCTGTTTGGCTCCAAAAGAGTTAAATACCCTTGCTTCTTCTTGCTGTTAAGGCTTTTGAAGACAGGGTCTACCTTTATCGCCACACTGGTAAGATCAAAGTAATTTGCTGCGGAGTCACCGGTAAATTGAACCAAACACCCCATTTATGTTGTCCATCAGAGAAGCACTTGGATTCCTATAGGAGACTAACCCGCTGTGTAAGGATAGTTGCCAACCTCTAGATCCCACCTAAAACCAGATCAGGGGGTGGTTAATGAGAACGGAATGGCGCGCTATTCAGCAGTATGGAAAATCGATCTTGAAGAAATTACTACCACCACTAAACTTGACTGTGGCCGAGATTGCCCGGCAGGAACACAACGTTAAAGATCTTTATAATTGGCGCGATGCCGCCAAACAGCAAGAAATTCCTCTACCAAGAAAGAAATCATCTGCCGACGACTGGGCGGCTGACGCCGACCTCTCAGTGGTCATAAAGATGGCTGCCTTGTTAATACCTTAGCTGGACCAGTGCTGCCGTAAAAAATGCCTGCATTCGGAGCAGATGCAGCACTTGAGGAGTGAGTTTCTCCAGGGGTTCCAGAAACAGCCCGATCAAACACCAAGCCAAGAAGTACAAGGTGAAGGTGAAGGTGAAGGCTACATTACATAGATTGTGAAATTTTCACTTCTTATTTTGGCCTTTATTTTCAACCAATCGTTAATCTTGTTTATGTCTTTATTCTCAATCAGAACATGAGTCCAATTAAATTTCTTCACAATAGAGTCAGAAACATCACTAGCATTATCTTGAAAAACTGCTGTATTGAAAATAATGGTTCTGTCTTCTGGGTCATCGTAAAATTGAAGATAACTCTTAGACTCGTTTTTGACAAATAGGTCTCTAGCATCTGTTTCATTTTGAAGAACGGGCTTCTCGGTAAAAAAATCGGGTATGAATCTTTGTTGTGCCTCAAATTCGTTTCGATCAGTATATCCATTGCGGGTCGAGCCTGAATAGGCACAAGATTCATTCCAAAATCTTCGACCAATAAAAGCGGAAAAGGTAAAGTGACGGGAGCAGCCATAGCCCCTTGTCGCTATCAAGGAATCTATTGGCAACACATCTGTAAGATCAATCATATCTTGAATATACTTTTCTAGTTCTCCATTTTTATAAACACTCGGCCCATAGACACCTTCTGTAGACAAAATTAAATTCTCTGTTGGAATAGTAAAACCTTTAATTTTTGTAAATTCAGTAGCAAGAATTACCGATGTAATTATGATAAAAAAGGTCAATATAACATTATAGAATTTCCTGTGCAAATCAGAGTAAACTATAAACAACGCATTACAAATAATGGAATTAAAAGCAAAGTAAGCATCTGAACTTCCCGTATGCTTTACTATAAAAAACAGAATGAAGTTTATGATCGAAGCAAACAACAATTCAAATCTTAGCAAATTAACATTTTTGTAGTTGAGCATGATAAATATACCAACAACACCATACATTGCCACTATTGGATACAGAACATTCCAAGAATCGAATGGCACAAAATCCATAATCTCTAGACCTGCTGCCAACCCTATCTCTGTACCTCCTTTATTAATCCAAGCGGTTAGCATCGCAAAAAAAAGACCAAATAGGGGGATAAATATATATGTCGACAGAGCTTTAAGGTGGGCCATTACTGCCTTTGGTGAAAATATTGAATTGGCGTATATGTATGCTGTAAATGAATATAATTCCAAACCGACTAACACTGGTAATATTGTGACTTTGGAATAGAATCCAACTAATGTTAGTATGAGAGCAAAAAGGACAAAACCCAAGTACTCCTTTGTGGAGTAATCTATAGTCTTCCGCTTATCATCTGCGTCAAACCAAAAATATATCATTGTCAGCAAAATAGGAATAGACCAAAAAAAAGTTGATGCTGCTCTGCCGGTCATGTGCCCAGGGAAAGCGGAGAAAGGCAGCCAATTAGAGGAAATATTGAAAAAAATCAACAGAACAAATAGACTAATATTTGCAGCTTGTTGTCTTCTAACAGTAAATGAAATAATCAAAAAAACCGACACACAACTGAATAGGTTGCCAATATTCACAACCTGAATAACATTAAGATTGGAAAAATTCGTCATACCCGCAAAATATAAATCTGTCAGGAAATGATAAAGCCTTGAGTTACCAGAATACCAGTTTGAGTCAATAGGTAAAAAATTGTTCCTTAACTCAGATATGATTGAGTAGTTAAAAACTATGTCATGGTATATCGAGGAGGTTTGAGTGAATGGATAAAAGGCATAATACCAATAGACAACACCAGCCAATAGGCCAGTATAAGTTGGAGTGAGGTTGTGGCTTAGCTCTGACCAATGCCATGCAGTCTTCACCTTCAGGTTTAAAAATAACAAAGCTAGATTTATCA
>Ga0307492_10000189_pt1 | contig 26957 bp, 19 predicted proteins | sample SI3LmetaG_FD_202365 | JGI IMG/M metagenome (GOLD analysis project Ga0307492, IMG submission 202365) | Sea-ice brine microbial communities from Beaufort Sea near Barrow, Alaska, United States - SI3L | ecosystem: Environmental > Aquatic > Marine > Coastal | place: USA: Alaska | collected 2017-05-06 | reverse complement strand
AGGCGTTTGTTGATGAGGTCTCTAAACTCTACGGCTCGGATGAGTGTGGTATTGCCACACAAGTTCTGCAGGGTCATACAAGTGAGCAGATCTGCGGCTGTGTGGTGGACAATATTCAGGATATTGCTGCCCTGTGTCGCTCTGATGTGGAGACACCCGGGCACATTGGTCATACCGCGCGTCAAATTCTGGAGTTGGCAACGAGTTCCGTATTCATAGTACCAGCAACGGCGCCGGAAAATCAGCCAGCGAGATACAAGCGCTTGCTCGTGCCTCTTGATGGATCGACGAGAGCAGAGAGCGCAATTCCCTTTGCGCATAAGATTGCCCTTGCAGAGCAAGCAGAAATTATCCTTGTGCATTCTATTCCCGATTCAGTGATGACCGAGGTTGGTCCTTTGGAGAGTGAGGAGATAGAACTCAAGGAACGTCTGACCCGCCGCAACGAAGGTGTTGCCAGAGATTATCTCGAAAGAATAAAGGAGCAATTGAGGGGCGCTGACTTGCAAGTACGGAGTCTGATATTGACGCATGGTGATGCCAGGCGACTGCTGATCAGTGCGATAGTGTCGGAGTCTGCTGACTTATTGATCATGTCGTCCCATGGTAACAGCGGTTATGCTGATGTACCTGCCGGTGATTTTGCTAGCTATATTCTGGCCCACTCATCGGTTCCAGTGTTGATGATTCGCCGACAGACGGATTCGAATAATGGACATATCTATCAAGGTGCAGGATCCAAGGGTGTGCGGCTACCTGCCAGTGCTCTGTAGTGATAGAGCGAAGCAATCAGTATCAAGCTGAGCAGCTTGTATCAGCAGGTTGTCAGTCTGGGAAAAATCATCAGATTGAGCCGGGCCAGATCCCCGACCAGCTTGGGGTGTATCAGCATCTGTCGAGTCTTGATGGCTGGCTTGATGAAACCCGGCATTATTGCCAGAGTCCAGATCCGGATCATGTGCGTATTGCTGACTGGCTGTTGGATAATGACTATCGTGTAAAGCGGGCTATTCGTCAGCTGCGTTTCGATCTGCCTCGAGAATTCTATCAACAACTACCTGTTTTAAAGTCTTCTGATAGCCAGCGCCTACCACGTTTGTTTTATATTGCTCACCAAATCCTCCGTGCTCTGCCACGGCAGATAACCCGCGCAAATCTGGTGATCTTTATCAATGCTTACCAACAGGAATCTGAGCTCAAACTAGCAGAGTTGTGGGCACTGCCGTCGTTTCTACGGTTGACGTGTCTAGAAAACCTTGTTGATGCCTTCCAAGAGGTAAACCAAATTCTTGCGCCGATATTCACCGTGAGTGCTGAAGCCCTAGCCAACCGTCATGTGGAGGCTGCCGATCGGGTGTCGGAAGCTATCAGTGGTCTAGCTGCAATCAAGAGTATTGAATGGCAGGATTTTGTCGATCAGACCAGCCTCGTTGAGCGAGTACTCACTGAGGACCCGCTCAAGGTCTATGATCTAATGAGTTTTGAAACGCGTAACAAGTATCGAACCATCATCGAACGTCTGAGTCTCGGCTCAGTTCAGACCGAAACGGTCGTCGCGAGACTGGCCATTGATTTGGCTGAGGAAAGACTCACCAGCGACCCATCAGAACAGCAGGACGACAGGGAAGCGCATGTGGGCTACTGGTTAGTGGATGCGGGTCGTAGTCGCCTTGAAGCGGTGCTTGAATATCAACCACCGTTCATGGAAAATCTGCGCAAGCTTATTCTAGGACACGCCGGCATAGGCTATGCAACAGCGTTGCTGACAGTTTTTCTGTTGGCACTGTTATTACCAGAGATGTACCTGAGGAACTCCGGGGCAAGTGTATGGATCTGGTTGGGCGGCATGGGTCTTTCGTTGCTACCTGCTTCAGTGTTCAGTGTCACGTTGGTTCAATGGCTGATTACATTATTAGTCAGACCCCGGCAGTTGCCTAGTATGGACTATCGCAAAGGGATTCCCTCTGAGTGCAGGACCGCAGTTGCGGTTCCGGTCATTGTTGCACAGGCGGAGGATGTTGATGGATTACTTGAACGACTTGAGATTCGCTGGCTGTCAAATCCTGATCCGAGTCTATGTTTCGTTCTGCTATCAGATCTAATGGATGCGCCGACCGAGCACACACCACAGGATATTCATATTGAACAGGCACTTGAATCAGGTATCAATAGGCTTAACCGTCAGTATAGCCCAGCAGGCGAGCCCTTTGTTTTAATGCATCGTCGACGCCATCACAGTCTGACTGAGTGTTGTTGGATGGGCAGGGAGCGCAAGCGCGGCAAGCTAGAGCAGTTCAATGCATTTATTCTGAATGGCTCACTGGGTGAGTTTTCGGTGAGTGTGGGGGATGTTGAGCAGCTGCGGCTGTGTAAATTTGTTATTACGCTGGATGCTGACACAATGCTGCCACCGCAGACTGCGGCCAAGCTAATTGGCACTATCATGCATCCGCTGAATCGGCCGATTGTCAGTCAGCAGACAGGTAAGGTAACGAGTGGTTACACGGTTATACAACCGCGTGTTGAAGTGCTGCCCCTGTCTGGTCCCGTGTCCTTGTTCTGCCGTTTATTTGCTGGCGATACCGCAATCGATATTTACTCACGCGCAGTCTCCGACCTTTATCAGGATCTGTTCGGTACCGGCATTTTTGTCGGCAAGGGAATTTATGATGTGCGAGCATTCCAAGCCAGCTTGGAGAATCGTGTGCCTGATGCAGCAATCCTCAGTCACGATCTGTTTGAAGGTGTTCAAGGCCGCACGGCTCTCGCGTCAAATATCGTATTGTATGAGAACTATCCAAGTAGTTACCCCGAGTATGCAATGCGCCTGCATCGCTGGATTCGCGGTGACTGGCAGCTAATTCCCTGGCTGGGTTCCACTGTCCCCGCTGCCGATGATAGTAGAATTAACAACGATCTATCGTTACTCGATCGCTGGAAAATCATCGACAACCTGCGGCGAAGTCTAGTGTCGCCGGCGCTGTTACTGTTCTTTCTCTGCGGCTGGATGATTCTGCCCGGTAGTGCTTGGCTATGGACATTGTTGGCTGTGGCAACGCCAGGTGTCTATCTGCTAACCGAGGTGATAGGGATTTTTTCTCAGGCGTTGCGTCTCCGGTACTTGTCAGGTATTGGTCGAAGGGTTTCTGAGCGCAGTGGTCGTTGGTTGCTTACTGTGACATTTCTGGTCAGCGATACGGTGCTGTCAATTGATGCTGTGATGCGCACGATATGGCGCTTGTTTGTCAGTCGCCGGTATCTGTTGCAATGGCGTTCTACAGCATTGGTGGCGTCGGTAACGAGTCAAGCTGGGCCTCGACTAGTTGCATGGAAGCTCATGTGGCCATCAACGTTCCTTGCGCTACTGCTGGGAGCAGTACTATGGTTCTTCTATCATGATTCCATGCTGCCCGCTGCACCAGTGTTGCTGTTGTGGCTGTTGGCTCCAGAGATCGCGATTTTCATGGGCCGTTCAAGAAGTCAGCGTCGTGAGCAACTTGACGACCATGATCGGCGCCTCTTAAAGCACCTGTCTCGTCGCACCTGGCACTTTTTTGAAACTTTTGCTGGACCCGAAGATAACTGGCTGCCGCCGGACAATTTTCAGGAAGACCCACGAGGTGCTGTAGCGCACCGAACGTCACCGACCAATATAGGCCTGTTGATGACATCATCGTTGATGGCACACGATGCAGGTTTTATTGGTTCCAACGACTTTGTTATTCGCATGCGTAACGCCCTTGATACACTTCAACGAATGAAAAGTTATCGAGGCCACCTGTTAAATTGGTACAACACACAAACCCTTCAACCACTGGAACCGCAATATGTGTCGACCGTCGACAGCGGCAATCTAGCGGTTTGTTTGATTGCGCTTAAACAAGGTTGCCAGACACTCCTTGCTGATGCAGTCTTTAATTCTGCGATCTGGGATGGTCTGAGTTGCACCTTTGAACTTTTGTCTGCTGGAACTCGCCGTCTCGATGGCGCTGATGAAAAATCCCTTGATGGACTAGAAGATCATTTCCAGAAGATTTGTGAGAAGGGTAAATTCACGGATGCTGACTGGTTAGAGCTTGCAGACCAGCTGTATCTTGAATTCTGGCCAGAGTACGAAACCCTAGTAGCGGCCGCGGTAGAATCATCTGCCACTACATCGCAGAAAAATCTAGTTGAGGTGCATGTCTGGCTGGAACGGTTTCAACATGACCTTATATCTTTTCAGCGTGAACTTCGTCATTTTTGTCCATGGCTGTCTTGTATCAAAACATCGCCTGTGTCGTGTCAGGTAATGGCGAAAAACTTAGCCAGCACAATTTCACCACTGACAAGTATTAGCCAGACAGACACGCAGATTGATCATGCATTGCAGCTTGTCGATGATAAGCTGGCAGTACAACAGACTGATCTCGATGCGCGGGCATGGCTTGTTCAACTCAGGGAGGCGCTTACTCAGGGTCAGGCACGACAGCATGAATTCCAAGCAGATATTCAACAAATCATCGATGTTAGCCACCGTCTCGCGTTTGCTATGGATTTCAAATTGTTGTACGACCCGGAGCTTCGCTTGTTTCGGATCGGCTATAACTTCAGTATGGGTCAATCTGATCGTAACCATTACGACCTGTTGGCGACAGAGGCACGTTTGGCAAGTCTGTTCGCCATTGCCAAGGGCGATGCGCCTATCGAACACTGGTTTTTTCTGGGGCGACCTATTACCCGACTGAAGGGACGGCCCGCTATTCTTTCATGGAGTGGGTCCATGTTCGAATATCTGATGCCGCCCCTGTTCGTGCCGGGTCATAGGGACACACTACTGGGTGAAAGTGAATCCATTGCAGTTGAATTTCAGCGTCTTTACGGACATCGGCACCGGATTCCCTGGGGTATTTCTGAATCAGCGTATGGCGCTACGGATGGCGATGATAATTATCAATATCAGGCGTTTGGGGTACCAGGACTTGGGTTCCGGCGTGTTCTGACCGAGGATCTGGTGGTTGCGCCTTACGCCACCGCACTGGCGCTGAGCCGATGGCCGAAAGCTGCTGTGAAAAACTTACGCAAGCTTGATCAGATGTATTCAGCAGGCATCTACGGGTTTGTTGATGCGCTGGACTTTACAGCCGGTCGCTTGCCCCATGATGCGAATTTCAAGGTCGTGAAAACTTATATGGCGCACCACCAAGGTATGCTGCTAGCAGCTATTGCGAACGCCCTGAATGACGACATCTTTGTGGCGCGTGTCATGTCAGAAAAGTCCATGGCGGCTCTAGATATACTTTTGCAGGAGCGTATTCCTTGGGATGTAGTTTCCGAAGAAGGACGTGCTGAGAAAAAACGAGCGCTGCCGGTTGAGCATAGGCGGCCAGCTGTTGAACTCATCAGTTGGGTGCCATCTAACGCGGCAACCATACCGCAGATGCACATGATGGGTAATGGTCGTATGAATACCTGGTTATCTGAATCAGGTGCAGGTGGTCTGTTTTGGCAGGGTATGGCTTTGACACGTTGGTTGCCGGATGCAACGCGAGATGCGCACGGTTATTGGCTGTATATAAAAGATAAGTCCTCAGGTGAGGTCTGGTCAGCGGGTCGGCTACCCACGGGCGAGTCTGGACATGAGTCAAAGACGGTATTTCATCAACACTTGGTTGAAGACTTCCGACGCCATCAGGGTCTGGCAGTGCGCACAGAGACAACGGTCGCACCAGACGATGATGTGGATATCCGCAGAGTAACGGTTATCAATGAGGGCGATGCGGCGCGGACACTTGAGTTCACCAGTTATGCCGAGGTTGTGTTGGCGCCACCCCTTGATGATGAGCGTCACCCTGCTTTCAGTAAGTTGTTTGTTGCAAGCAGTTTCGACCCATTGCAAGAAGGGCTGCTCTTTAATCGTCAGGCTAATCGAACGGGGCTTGCTACGCCTGTATTATTGCATAAGGCGCTATACCAACGTGGTCAGATAGAATTCGTCGGCTATGAGACCGATAGAAGTAAATTTGTTGGTCGCAATGATGACTTCAGGTGCCCTCAGGGTGTGCATGGCAAGCTGACCCAAACGACTGGCTGGACTCTGGACCCGGTCATGGTGCTACGCCTGCGCGTGTCATTGAAACCGCATGAGACGAAGAGTTTCACGTTACTGGTCATCGCTGGTGAAAATGAGACAGCCGTAAAAAAAGTAGCTGTGCGATACTCACCGGTGTCTCTTGATTGGATTTATCGGGATGCAGCACGGGTTACAGCGCGGGAAATCACTCACTTACGTATTGCTCCGGAGTTTTTGCCGGTGATGCAGGCTTTGTCGGCAGTGTTGGTGCAACCTCATCCGGCATTGAGGCGCATACCGGCCGGGGTGGGCTATAATCTGCTAGGTCAGGCTAATCTCTGGCGCTTTGGTTTGTCTGGTGATATACCCATATTGCTGTTGCGCCTGACACATGAAAGATCCATGAGCCTACTCGAAGAACTGATTCGGGCCCAGTGTTACTGGCGTCGAACTGGGCTGAAGTTCGACATCGCTGTGCTGCGTACAGACATAGCCGGCTATGAAGATCCTTTGCGGGAGAAAATTCAAGATATTTTACGTGATACATCATTCGCTGATTCGCTGGGTCGTTCGGGTGGTATTCATCTTTTGGCAGGTGCTGAGATGAGCCCTGAGGTGCGTCGTGGTCTAGAGGCCGCTGCTCATGTGGTGATTGATGGCGATATTTCCCTCAGAGAGAAACTCGATTGCATTCTGGAACAGCGGTCGGTGTTGCCACTGATGTTGCCTACGCGTGATGCCTGGCAGGAACCTCCGACTCAGGCAACGAAGCCTCCGGCGTTGTTGTTTGAGAATGGTCTTGGCGGTTTTGATGCAGCGAACGGCGACTATGTCATCCACCTAGAAGCCGGTCAACAGACGCCTGCGCCCTGGTGCAATGTGCTCGCAAGCGAGGAGTTCGGCAGCATAGTCAGTGACAGTCATCTTGGCTTTACTTGGGCAGTCAATAGTGGTGAAAATCGCCTGACGCCGCTATCGAACGACCCCCGGGCGGATACGCCGGGTGAAGTATTATATCTGCGTGATGAGAGCACTGCCGAGTTCTGGACACCAACGCCAGCACCCCTTGGTAATGATGCGGCGTGTACGGTAACGCATAGTAAAGGCTTTACCCGTTGGCAGCGACAATGTCACGGTCTGGAACAGATTCTGGATGTCTGGGTAAGCGTGGATGATCCAATTAAGTTGCTTCGTTTACGTCTGAAAAACCAGCTTCCACAACAACGCCGGTTGACCGCGACCTTTTACGCTGAATGGTTGTTTGGGGCACTGGGTAGCCGTGTTAGGCCGCATGTGGTGTGTGAATATGATGCTAGCCTTCATGCGATACTCGCCGGTAATCCGTGGAATGCGGATTTTGCCGAGCGTATTGGGTTTGTCTCTGCTTCTAAAGCACCCCAAAGCGTGACAGGCGATCGCTTTGAATTTCTGGGCAGTGAAGGTGATGTTCGACGCCCGGCAGGGTTGCAGCATATGAGTTTAGGTGGTCATTTTGCACCGGGCGTTGATGCCTGCGCGGGCTATCAGGTACATATTGATCTGGCGCCGGGCGAGGACGCCGAGGTGGTATTCATGTTGGGCCAGGGTGCCCAACGCGCTGAGATGCGACATCTGGTGAAGCGTTATCAGGACCCAGTACAAGTGGAGCACAGTTTTGTTGCCGTACAGCAGTTCTGGGCAGCAAGATTGCAACGTGTTCAGGTATCAAGCCCTGACCCGGCCTTCGATATGATGATTAACCATTGGTTGCTCTATCAGTCACTTGCCTCGCGGGTGTTGGCCCGGGCAGGTTTTTATCAAGCGAGTGGTGCCTTTGGTTTTCGGGACCAATTACAGGATGGGTTGGCGTTGCTTGCGGTAGACCCAGTACGTGTCCGATCATTGATTCTGGCTGCAGCAGCGCATCAATTCGATACAGGTGATGTTCAGCACTGGTGGCATCCTCCCTCTGACCGTGGCGTCAAAACCCGTTGTTCTGATGACTATTTGTGGCTGGTCTTTGTGACTGCTCGGTATGTTGAGTCTACTGGTGACAATGCTGTGCTAGATGTTGAGATTCCTTATTTACTGGCACCTGAACTGCGTGATGATGAGCATGATCGCTATGCACGCTTTGATAATGGTCGACCGGCCAACTTGTTTGAACATTGCCTGAAAGCCTTGGACCGGATGCTGGCAACGGGTAGTCATGGCTTGCCCTTGATGGGTACCGGTGATTGGAATGACGGTATGGATCGCGTCGGTGCGAAGGGCCAGGGAGAAAGTGTTTGGCTGGCCTGGTTTCAAATCGCAGTGGTGAATGCGTTCATGCCTCTGGCGAAGGCACGGGGATACAGCTTTACACGCTGGCAGGATCATGCATCTCGTTTGAAGTTAGCCATTGATGCCTGTGCCTGGGATGGCAGCTGGTTTATTCGTGCTTTTGATGACGATGGTGAACCTTGGGGTTCGCAACAAAATGAGGCTTGTCAGATTGATTCTATTTCTCAATCCTGGGGTGTACTGGCAGGGTTTGCCGATGATGCCAGAGTTCAGCAGGCCATGGCATCAGCGCACCAGCACCTGTTGGTGGAGGGCGCAGGACTGGTGCCGCTGTTGACGCCGCCATTTCATGCATCGACACGTGATCCTGGATATATTCAGGCCTATCCACCAGGGGTTCGGGAAAATGGTGGGCAGTATAATCATGCGGTTGCTTGGCTCGGGCTTGCCAGCTGTGGTCTTGGCGATGGGGATACTGCCTGGCAGTTGTTCGATCGGATGAACCCGATCAATCGAACAAACAGCCCCGAAGGTGCTGCTCACTATGGTCGTGAGCCCTATGTGTTGGCAGGAGATATTGCCACCGAGGGGCAACAACGAGGTCAGGGCGGCTGGTCATGGTACACCGGTTCGGCAAGCTGGGCCTGGCAGCTTGGAATAGAAGGTCTGCTTGGTCTGCGCCTACGTGCAGATGGCTTGCAGATAAGACCATGCTTACCGAAAGATTGGGAGACTGTTTCGGTACGATTCGAGCGAGATCAGTCTGGGATATTGCTGCTGACGATCAACAACCCAGATCGGGTCGGGCAGGGTGCGGTTGACTTGCTCTGTGATGGGCAGGCCTTGTCCGGTGATCTCGTCAAATTCCCTGGTTTGGGTCAGACCAGTCGGATAGAAGTCAACATACGTGCTGCCAGTACTGACAAATTAACTTCCACTAATGCATAATTCAGCGATGAATCATTAAAACAGACGACTCAGTTTAAGAACGGAAGTTTAGTAAATGTGAATATCAAGGAGAGTTAATCATGACAATTGATAAGAACATAATCGAGCATGAAAGACAAATATTGTCTCCCAAACAACTCAATCACATTAATGCCTATTGGCGAGCCGCGAATTATCTCTCGGTGGGGCAAATATATTTATTGGACAATCCATTACTGAAACAACCGTTGACCCTAGATCATATTAAACCCCGATTATTGGGTCACTGGGGTACTACACCTGGTCTGAATTTTATTTACGCACATTTAAATCGGGTTATCAAAGCACAACATTTAAGCGTGTTATACATGGCTGGCCCGGGTCATGGTGGTCCCGGCTTGGTTGCCAATACCTATCTCGAAGGTAGTTATACGGAACTATATCCAAATATTACTCAAGATGCTGCGGGTTTAAAAAAACTGTTTAAACAATTTTCTTTTCCTGGTGGCATTGGTAGTCATGCAACACCAGAAACACCAGGCTCTATACATGAAGGCGGTGAGTTGGGTTACTCCATTTCACATGCCTATGGTGCAGCGTTTGATAATCCCGATTTAATTGTCTCTTGTGTGGTGGGGGATGGTGAAGCTGAGACTGGACCGTTAGCTACAGCTTGGCATTCCAATAAATTTTTGAATCCAGTTAACGATGGCGCAGTGCTACCCATTTTGCACCTCAACGGTTATAAAATAGCAAACCCAACAGTACTTGCACGCATTAGTCACGATGAGCTTGAGAGTTTATTCATTGGTTATGGTTATACGCCTTATTTTGTAGAAGGTAGTGATCCAGAGCAAATGCACCAGAAGATGGCCGCAACTCTGGAAACAGTCATAGCCGAAATTAAAACTATTCAGACTGAGGCACGAAATACGGCATCTGAAGCCAATGTATGCAAACGTCCTCGTTGGCCTATGATCATTCTACGTTCACCGAAAGGTTGGACCGGACCTAAAGACGTAGACGGTAAAAAAAACTGAGGGTTCTTGGCGTTCTCATCAAGTACCATTTTCTAATATGTCGAAAGAATCAGGGCATCTACAGTTATTAGAACAGTGGTTGTCGAGTTATAAACCCGAAGAGTTGTTTGATGAAAATGGTTGCCTGATGGCTGAGCTGGTTGAGTTGGCACCACAGGGCGAAAGACGAATGGGTTCAAATCCACACGCTAATGGCGGTGCTTTATTAGGAGATTTACGTCTACCTGACTTTAACGACTATGCTGTAGCAGTGAATAGTCCGGGTCAAGTGGTCGCTGAATCAACACGTGTTATGGGTTACTTTATGCGTGATGTGATGAAGATGAATGAACAACAACAGAATTTCCGCGTAGTAGGTCCCGATGAAACTGCATCGAATCGTCTTGGTGCTTTGCTTGAAGTGACTGCTCGATCTTGGATGGCGGAACGTTTTTCTGATGACGATCATCTAGCAGCAGATGGTCGAGTAATGGAAATTCTTAGCGAGCATACTTGTCAGGGGTGGTTAGAAGGTTATTTGCTCACTGGTCGGCATGGCTTTTTCTCTTGCTACGAAGCCTTCATTCATATTATTGACTCTATGTTTAACCAGCATGCTAAGTGGCTAAAGGTGAGTAAAAAAATCCCGTGGCGTCGGCCCATTGCTTCACTTAATTATCTGCTCACCTCTCATGTTTGGCGCCAGGATCATAATGGTTTCTCACATCAAGACCCTGGTTTCATCGATCATGTAGTGAATAAAAAAGCTGACATCATTCGTGTTTATTTACCGCCGGATACTAATACGCTACTCTATATAACCGATAAGTGCTTACGTTCACGAGATTTTATTAATGTGATCGTCGCTGGAAAGCAGCCTGAATTGCAATGGCTAGATATGGATGCTGCCATCAAGCATAGTACCGCTGGCATTGGCATCTGGGAATGGGCTAGCAGCGACAAGGGAGGTGAACCGGATGTCGTGATGGCATGCGTCGGTGACATACCAACTTTGGAAACGCTGGCAGCTGTTGATCTATTACACCAGCAGTTACCTGATCTCAAAATTCGAGTAATTAATATAGTAAATTTAATGACTTTACAACCCAAAGAAGAGCATCCTCACGGTTTATCAGATAAGGAATTTGATACCTTGTTTACTACCGATAAACCGATTGTTTTTGCTTATCATGGTTACCCTTGGTTAATTCATCGGCTCTGTTATCGACGCACCAATCATAAAAATCTACACGTTCGTGGTTATAAAGAAGAGGGTACAACGACGACCCCATTTGATATGGCGGTGCTTAATGATCTCGATCGTTTTCATCTGGTATCTGACGTGATTGATCGTGTGCCAACGCTGGGTTATGCAGCTGCATATTTAAAGCAATATGTGCGCGATAAATTGATCGAACACAAGCAATACATTTACCAATATGGCCAGGACATGCCAGAAATACGTGAGTGGAAGTGGCCATATTAGGAAATGACAAGTAATTGTCTTTACGATAAATCCGAATGTTCTGGAGTTGATATCTTGCCTACTGGAATGATTGCATTACTTGGTGTTCTATTTTTATTAATTCTAAAACTATTCGACGAATAATTCTGATTGAAGGCTTAGTCAACTTTTTAGTATTGGCGATTAAAGTTACTGTGGGACTCGCTACAGGTTCATTAGCTATACTTGGCGACGCCATTCACTCTCTAACGGATGTAGTAAATAACGTTATTGCCTGGGTTGTTGTTCGCTTATCAAGTTTGCCACCCGATCGAGAACACCCCTATGGTCATCGCAAGTTTGAAACCTTAGCAGTATTTGGCCTGGCGACACTTTTAACTGTTGTTGCTTTTGAATTGGCCATGCGCGCTTTCAGTCAAATAGATGCTGAAGTAATCAGTGAGCCTTGGGGACTTGGCTTAATGATTGGGGTTCTAGGGATAAATATATCTCTTTCAAGTTGGCAGCGATATTGGGCGCGTAAAATGGATTCTGAAATACTTCTTGCAGATGCTAGTCACACATTTGGAGATGTATTAACAACCATAGTTGTTATTATTGGTTGGCAACTTTCTGTTTTAGGGTATTTATGGTTGGATAAAGTGACTGCGTTAGGCGTAGCTGGTCTTATCTTTTATATCGCGTATAGATTATTCAAACGTGTAATACCGATGCTCGTCGATGAAATCTCTATTGAACCAGAAGCGTTGATAAAAGATATTCAAGAGGTTGAAGGTGTACGAAAAGTTCTTCGCGTACGCTCTAGGTGGGTCGGCTCAACAAAGTCTGTAGATCTGATAGTCACTGTTGATCCCAACTTAGCAACCAAAGACTCCCATGCAATTTCGGACAACATTGAGTTTCTTCTCGAAAAAAAATTTGATGTGAAAGATATTTCCATTCATATCGAATCTTAATAATTATTTTTTGACTAAAATGACTGTAGGCATCTCGCGAACTACAACTAGATTTTCCGTTCTAGTTCCACCTTCCAATGCATCAGTTTTTTATTGCAATTTTTTAAGTAGATGTATCAGATAATGGAAGGGTGTCAGTCCATTGGCCTTTGCAGTTTCGATGAGGCTGAAAAGTACTGCACTGGCATTTGCACCACTAGCAGTATTGCAAAATGTCCAATTTCTACGCCCAATGACGAAGGGCTCGCCTCAAAGCGCCTACTTTTGGTTATAGCTCGCACAGCTCGATTGTTGTTAATATTCAGATGTCCATTTTCAACATAACGATTGAGTTTTCCCATTGATTCAAATTATAAGCAATGGCTTTACCCACCACAGACTTCGGCGGAAATTGTAGAGCTGATGTGTCTAATTTGTTAAGATAGCGATAGAATAATGAAAATTCTGGTGTACTTGTGATAAATAGCTTATTTTCAGGGCATGACTCATAGATAACTTGATGAACAATGGAAATTTTTTAGATATTGGCAAGGACTAAATTAGTGATTATTTTACCGATACGCTAAATATTTCATAATACTGAAGTACCCATTGCTGATAAAGCTTAGTAAAATAAAATGGAGTCATCATAATGGTAAAAGTACAACGCATTATGCTCGATATATTAAAACCTCATGTACCAAACGGACTCGAGTTTACAACAGCATTAGCTGAAGCATGCCCAGGCTGCCAGTTCAAACTAAGCGTTGTAGAAGTTGACGAGAACACCGAAACTAATGCTTAGCCGCCTACGCTTATTAATTAAAATCTCCGGTTCTCATTTAATTGCACGACGTTATTTTGTAGTTAATGGCTTTGATGGAGCACTGGCCATGATGGGATTACTTGTCGGTTTTTATACCAGTAATCCAGTAGAATTGAATGTAGTTATTAATGCCTGTATGGGAGCAGCCATTGCATTAGCGATGAGTGGCATCAGTAGCGCCTACATCAGCGAGTCTGCTGAAAAACAACAGGAATTGAAAGCTTTGGAAGATGCCATGATCACAGATCTACGTGAATCAGCATTTGGTCAAGCAAGTCGTATCATGCCGTTAGTTATTGCTATAGTGAATGGTTTTTCTCCTCTGTTATTTGCGCTGTTGATCATGACGCCGCTGTTATTATTTAATCAGATTTCAACACCAATCACTACCCCGATTGAAAGCGCTATGATGGTCGCACTGCTGCTTATATTTTCACTCGGAATATTTATTGGCCGTATCAGTGGGCTTTTTTGGTTGTGGGCAGGTCTACGCGCTTTGTTTATTGCGTTAGTAACCAGTACCATGATCTTTTTATTTATTTAATATCTAGTTGTAAATTAAATTACTATGTATGAAAGGAATATCGGCGGCGAATGACTTTATGACGTTCCATCACAATCAGCACAGTCAGAGCTATTCCCAGTAACTCCAACCAGTGTTGTGGTGATACAGGTTGGATATGCAGTACATCACTAATCCAGGGCATGTACATAGCGCCAATATGTAAGAGTTGTGCGATAGCAGTACCAATTAATAGTATTGGATTGCGTAATGGATTATGTCGAAATACCGAGCGTAGTTCAGATCGACAGTTGAATACATGAACATTCTCAAACAATACCATCAACAGCAATGTCCCATTTCGTGCTTCATCCAGGTTAAAACCCTTAGCTATGAGCCACTGAAAAACAGTAAAGGCAATAGTACCGACGACCAAGGCGGAGATAATGACTCGCTCAATCATTATTCGATTAAAGATCGGTTCTTGTGGTGATCGTGGTGAATGATGTAATTCGTCGCCTTCGCCGGGTTCAAAAGCCAAAGCCACATCTTGAATTCCATTGGTTACCAGGTTTAGCCAAAGCAACTGTACTGCTATTAGCGGTAATGGCATCCCGGTCAACAAAGCTAATGTAAACAGTACCAACTCTGCAGCACCCGTGGAAATAAGCAGAAAAATCACCTTGCGAACGTTTGCATAGGCGACACGGCCCTCTTCGATACCCGCGACAATCGAATCAAACTTATCATCGGTAATGATGAGATCAGCGGTTTCCCTTGCCACATCAGTACCACTCAGCCCCATAGCAACACCTACCTGGCTAACACGTAAAGCTGGGGCATCATTGGCACCGTCTCCACTAACGGCGACAAAATGTCCATTGCGTTGCAGAGATTTAACGATGTCCAATTTTTGGTGTGGTCCCACGCGTGCGAAGACTCTTGCAACGCGGGTGAGCGAGTCAATCGTTCCTGAATCAAGTGCCTGCCTCAATTCAGCGCCAGTCACCAACTGGTCGGCATGTTCCACCATGCCTAATTCTTGTGCAATGGCGAAGGCTGTAGCAGGGTGATCCCCCGTGATCATGGCAATCTCAATGCCCGCTTGCCGACAGGCAGCAGTGGCTGCCTTTGCTTCCGAGCGCAATGGGTCGATAATTCCCACCAGACCGACTAATGTCAGCCCCTGCAGATGTTCTTCGGTAAAAATTTCACCTGGAGACTGGTCAATCACGCCAGCAGCCAAAGCGAGCACCAGATAGCCTCCACTTGCCAATAAGTAAGCCTTTTGTTCAATCAGATCTTGCTCAATCATCATGTCTTTGCTAGGTGACGCCATCGTCGTGCACATAGGTAACAACCGTTCAAGTGCACCTTTTACGAACGCACCTTTTTCCCTATTTACTTCATTTAGACTGGCCGAAAACAACCGTTCTGACTCATAGGGAATATTGGCAATTTCAGGAAAAGTATTGGTCATTTCTGTTTTGACGATACCTGCCTTATGAGCCATCACCAAAAAAGCGACATCCACTGCATCTCCATGATGAGACCAACCAGAATCAGTGTGACCAAGAAAACCTTCATTAGTCAGCACGGCCGCTTGGCACAACCGTTCAAGCATTATTTTTTCTTCTGCTGAAGGTGTGCCATGTGATTTCCGAATAATACCTTCCGGCACGACGCCTTCACCGCTAACTTCCCACCTATCATTGTTTGGAAACACAATACAACGGGCGGTTAGTTGATTTACGGTAAGCGTTCCAGTCTTGTCGGTAGCTATGAATGTACAGGAACCTAAAGCTTCCACCGCCAGAAGACGACGAACAATAACATTTCGCCGAATGGTGTACCTTGTATTACTGCTACCGCTAACATTATCAAAGCTGCTATACCAACAAAAATTGCCACCCGATGGGTAAATATATCCATTCGAACTTGCAACGGAGCTTTAGGTGACGGTTTGAATAAAACATCGGCAGCGATACGACCCAGTTCGGTGTTAATCGCTGTGCTGACGACAACACCTCGAGCTCGCCCTCGGCCGACTAGCGTACCCGTAAAAAGCATATTAACGCGATCCCCTAAAGAAATATCCTCAGCTAAAACAGCATTAGCATCTTTGAGTAACGGCAGAGACTCTCCTGTCAGTAAGGATTCATCCACTTCCAGATCATGGGACACGAGTAGACGTAAGTCGGCAGGAACTTTATCGACTGACTCCAAAAGTACAATATCACCTGAAACTAATTCTTCAGCGTTAATTTCATAAATATCCCCTTCCCGAAAGACTCGGCATCGTGTACTGACAAGTTCTTGTAAAGCAGCGGCGGCACGCTGGGCAGAATACTCTTGAATGGTGCCAATAACGGCATTAATGATCAGGACTACAGAAATAAAGCCGGCATCAGACCACTCCTTGATCATCACGGATAGCAGTGCGGCTGCGACAAGAACGTAGATAAGGGGACTTGCAAACTGGCGAAGGAAGACTACACCAATCCCCGAACGCTTTCAGTTTCGTGCAATGAACACTATTACCGTCAATGGCAGAGCTGTTGAGCTGAAAGATGGCTCGACATTACTCGACGCGACCAGAATGGCGGGCGTGTATGTGCCTACTCTTTGTTACTATCCACGTCTACCATCAAATGCTGTCTGTCGCTTGTGTCTTGTGGATGTTGAAGGCGTAACCAACCCGCAACCTGCCTGTGTCACTAAAGCAAAAGACGGTGATGTTGTAGAAACGGACTCCAAAGGTCTACAGGAATTTCGTAAAACAGACGCAGAATGGATACTAGCGCGACACCCAAAAAGCTGTATGCAATGTGAAGTAAACGGGGCTTGCCAGTTACAGAATATTGTTAATGAGAATCAATTAGAAGAACGATGGGACTATGTACCAATTGGATCGGTTGAACATCCAGAACATGAGCTGACTGACCACACATCACACTGTATCTGGCGTGATCTGTCAAAATGCATTGAATGCGGTTTGTGCGTAGAAGCTTGTGGCGATGCGGGGCAGCAACAAAATGTCATTGGATTTGCAGAGCGTGGAGCAGGTCGCATGCCAGTGACCGTTTTCGACCAATCCTTGGCTGACACGAATTGTATCTCTTGCGGCCAATGCACACTTGTATGCCCAGTTGGTGCCTTAATTGAAACACCACATTGGCATGATGTATTGCACACCCTTGATGCACACAGGCATGTATCAGCAGTGCAGGTAGCTCCTGCAACACGCATAGCTATTAGCGAAGAGTTCGGCATGAATCCAGGAACGGTGAGTACCGGTCGATTGATCAATGCCTTAAGAAAACTGGGTTTTGATTATGTGTTTGATACCAATTTTGCTGCAGATTTGACCATCATGGAGGAAGGAACAGAACTCGTTAGCCGTATTAAAAATCAGCAGAGAGACAAAGGAAATAGTCAAATCATGTTACCACTTTTTACTTCTTGTTGTCCGGGATGGGTGAATTGGGTTGAGATAAATCACCCGGATCTATTGGAAAACTTGAGTACCACAAAATCGCCACAACAAATGCACGGTGCACTGACAAAGCGAGGAAGTTTTGCACGTTCGCTTGGTTCTGAGTTTGCAAAAGGTAAGGAAGAGCCTTACGTTGTTAGTGTAATGCCTTGCACAGCTAAAAAAGATGAGGCCATACGACCTGATGTATCGGGTGATTTAGATCATGTTCTTACAACGCGCGAATTGGCAAGGATGATCAGGGCCCGTGGTATTGTTTTTGGTGCTTTGTCGGAGGAGGGAGATTTTGATAATCCACTTGGCGAAAGCACCGGTGCTGGACAGATCTTCGGAGCATCGGGCGGTGTCATGGAAGCAATTGTACGTACTGCATCATATTTTAGTGGTGAAGAAAATTCTCTTCAATTAGAATGGCATCAACTGCGCGGTGTAAGCAAAGGAGTGAAAACTGCAGAGATCCCTGGTATAGGAAAAGTGGCTATTTGTAATGGCGTCGCTTCAGCACAACGTATGTTGGAGACTGAAACATGGCGAGAAGAGTTTGTCGCCATTGAGGTTATGGCATGTGTTGGGGGCTGTTTAGGGGGAGGGGGTGAACCTAAATCCATGGATCCGTTTATTCTCGAGAAGCGCATGCAAGCAATTTATAATATAGGCAAAAATGCACCACGCCGGCGCTCCTATGAAAATAAGGATATTCAAAAGCTATATGCGACAGAATTGAAGGAACCGAATTCCATTCAGGCTAAGGCATTACTTCATACTACCTATGCTGCACGAAATTCCAAACGATTGCTTTTGATGCAATTTCTAGATTGTGTTGACCGTCGTGATGCCGATTGTGTGGTTAAGCTATTTCATCCAGATGCGCTGTGGTCAACGGCTTCACCATTCGGTATGATTCAGGGTATCTCAGATATCAAAGCGTTAATTAACAATCGTTTACCACCTCGTAAGTATGGCCCAGAATTTGCGCGACATCGAATGGAGTCTACCGCCAATATTGATGACCTTACCGTCGTGACACCTACAGGCGAGGGTTGCAGGTTTAGTATAGAAGTAGATACCCTAGGCGAAGGTAATCAGTCCAAGATGGTGACCAAAAAAATCGTGCGAGCCATTTTGTAATTTATTCAAGTATTTTAATTGATCAATTGACTCAATTGAAATCTGCTGCTCGTTTGACTTAAATCATTTTATTCTACAAGAATTCGGCTAGGGTAATCCTAGTTGTTTAATTTTAGTTGCTTATTATCTTGGAGTTTACACATGACAGTCTCATCTTTAGAAGAAATTGCACGCCAGTTGGTTAGTAAAGGAAAAGGCATCCTAGCTGCTGACGAAAGCTCTCCCACGATTCGAAAACGTCTAGCAGCAATTGGCGTCGAGTCAACTGAAGAAAACCGTCTTAAGTATAGAAATCTTCTGTTTAGCACTGAGGGTATCGAAGAATTTATTAGTGGAGTTATTTTGTTTGAAGAAACACTATTTCAAGTTAACAAACAGGGAAGATCTCTTATTGATATTCTTTTGGATAAAGGGATCATCCCAGGAATAAAAGTCGACAAAGGCACACAGCCATTAACTAATTATCCCGGAGAAACTATTACCCAGGGATTAGATGACTTAAAAAAACGCTTAGATAGATATGTTGATGCTGGCGCTAAGTTTAGTAAATGGCGAGGGGTAATGAATCTGAGCGAGCAGGCACCAACACCTTTCGCGATTAAGAGCAATGCTCATGCTCTTGCTCGATTTGCTGCTTTGAGTCAGCAAGCGGGATTGGTTCCAATTGTTGAACCAGAAATATTAATGGATGGTAGACATACCATAGAGCAATGCGAGAAAGCAGCTTCAGAAACACTGATTAAAGTGTTCGAAGAACTGTTTAATCACCGAGTAAATCTGGAAGAGATGTTGCTTAAAGCCAGTATGATGACATCAGGTGCAGATTGTCCACAACAAGCTTCAATTGCTCAGGTAAGAGATTCAACCTTGAGAGTATTATCACGTACACTGCCAACTGCAGTACCAGGAGTCGTTTTTCTATCTGGCGGTCAATCAGCTATTCAAGCGACTACTCATTTAAATGCATTGAATCAACAAAAAAATCTACCATGGGAATTGAGTTTCTCTTTTGGACGTGCCCTGCAAGAACCTGTTTTAAAAACATGGCAAGGAATACCTGAAAACATTACACAAGCACAACAGCAACTTTATCAAAGAGCAAAGCTAAATAGCGAGGCAAGGTTTGGTAACTATTGTTCAGAATAGAGTGTATTCGTTCGATAACTGGATAAGCCGGACTGATGGCTTACTAGAATTTTGTAGATCTTATTAAAAATATCTTAGATTCGAATGATTATTGTCAGTTAACTTACTGGGCAAAGTCGCTAGAATAAATAAACACCAGAATCAAAGGATAAGAAAAATGCAAACGAACAAAATTAAAGCTAAAGATTGGCAAGGACAGCTCAATCTAATTTCTAAAAAACTAGACAAACGATATATTGATTTTGAAGTAGTTGGCTCAGATTTTGAGAGTCATTTTGAGCTTAAATCTATCTATCTACAAAGTTTGAATTACGACCCGAAGGAGGATGTTGTCCATATAGCATCCGATGACTTCGAGCATATTATTTATTCTCCTGCAGCTATTTATTTCAAAAGTGACGATGCAAATGTTAGAGCAATTGAATCAATTGAAATAGTAGACAGCGAAGACAGTCAACGAACTGTTACTTTTGAAAACCCCGTACTCTTGAGTTGATCCGTACTCTTGAGTTAATAAGATACAAAGCTGTATTCGTAGAAAATCATTGCAAGGGTTCCATTAAATATTCAACAAGACATTGTAGAAAAAATGTCTATAACATATTCATTTCAGAATTATTAAACCTACAGTTATTATGCACAATAGATTCTACTTTCTGTTCCAGATTATGGATTATCTGTTGACAAAACTTTGCCTTTTCTAGTCGTTCGCAACTGACTAATCCACCCGGACTGAAAACGTTTATTTCCATCAATTTGTCACCAACGATATCAATGCCAACAAAAAACAATCCGTCTATGGTTAATTTTGGGCGTATTATCTCCACCAATTTCATCATACCTGGGGTTACATTAGCTTGAATTGTACTAGCTCCGGCAGAAATATTACTGCGCATGTCTCGTTCATCACATCCTCGAACACGGTGTATAACCGCAATTTTATCCTTATAACGAAGAGGTTTTCCATTGAACAAAAACAAACGAGTATCGCCATTAACCGCTTGATGCAAGTATTCCTGGGCAATGATATAACCTTCACATGATATAGCTTCGATAATTTGGTTAAGATTAGCTTTTCCCCTGGTTGAATCAAAAAAACATTATGGCCACCGGAGCCCGCCAACGGTTTTAAAACTGCGAAACCATTCTCTTGTGAAATAAAATGTTTTATATCATTCGGTTCGCGAGAAATTATTGCACTTGGTCGAACCTCTTTAGGAAAATTTTGTAGATACATTTTATTGATTGCTCGGCTTAATCCATCGGGATCGTTTAAAACCAAGACACCCTGTAGCATTGCAAATCTTGCAAAATTAACGCCCGCTAATCTTGCCCATGGGCGTTTAAAAACATCTTCTGCAGGATCGTTTCGTAACCACAAAATATCTAGGGTACTAATCGGGATACACATCTCTATTGCTTTGTTGTTTTGCAGTGCTTGAACGAATGTTTTTAACGATGCATACTTTTGTCCCGACACACTTCTCGCCTTCGCGTAAATCAATCCATCAGTACCATATGAAAGTTTGTCAAGGCCGATATACCACACTTTATGTCCCATATTAACTGCATTTAATGCGAGCAAAGTGGTGGTATAGTCTGCAAGTTCTGTAAAAACATTATTAACTACTAGGCATAAAATCATTACTTATTCCTTTTTGATTAATTCGATCACTGATAATCCTGAGCATGCCCTGCGCAGTAACTTTTTGGTTTGTGTATTCTTTAAAAAATTAGGCGTTAATACATTAGTTTTTAATACTTTTCGCCATTTTAATTCTTCAATTAAAGGAATATGCTCTTGTGCTAATTTTCCTAAATAGAGAAGTTCTAATGAGCCGCCTCGTGCTAGATATTTCAACAATTGAGAGATTCCTTTGAGATAAACTGCATCTTTAGTAAATCCGCCTCCTCTAAAAACACGCATGGTTATAAAAAATGCTTGATGTTCTGTGAAACCGTATTCAAAATTTAGTTGCTTAAATACTTGAATAAAATCGGCTCCTGCAATCAACGAATGTACTGTGATTACTCGAGCGGCTATGTCTCGAAGTCTCTTAGCTGTCAAACCTCCCACTAAATATTCAGCGAAAACCGCTAGACCTTCCTGCAGTGGCTCATAGTTCGCCATGCCCAAATGAAACTGTTTAAATGGCTGAGTTGTGCCATTGAAATAAGTGAGAAGATGAGTTTCAATTTCATGAGCCAAAGTAGCATCGATAGAATCGACGGAAAATCTACTATGTTTTCCTATGAGTAGATTGCCTTGCGATACTAATATACCAGGCACATCTGCTCTTATTTCAACTCGGCAACGCAATTCAGGCGCTTGTTTTTGATAGCTTGTTATTAATTGTTCAGCGCGTTTAGCGAATTTTTCTGCTGTAATAAACTCCCCCTTAGTTTGAATGGGAATCACATCGACCTGTTCTAAAATTTTTCTGCTAGTTGCAATAATCCCGGTTGTACATCGCCATAGACTTGCATGCTCCCGAATAAGAAGTTTCTTTTATTGCTGTCATTTATCATCGTCAACTGACGGTCTATTTCATCTCGTTGGGTCTGAAATAAGTACCACAAAGTGGGATCCTCAATTCTCTTTAATGGAATATCATAAAGACGCTGTTTAAGTATGTCCGGATCGATAGGTCTTGGTCTGTAGTTAAACACCGGCGGCTTTGTAAACTTGTGCTCTTGAAAATCTAACCAGGCTTCTTCACAATTTACCGGAGTTACATGAAGTAGCATATCAAACTGATCTTTAATTTCTGCTAGTTGCTGATCTGTAGTCCATACAGAATTGGTTATTGCGCGTCTTCCTAATTCATGAAAATGGGCAGGCTTGTGAGCGGTATAACTGTGAGTAAAGGTATAAAAGCTCCTTTTGAGCGCATGGGTGAGACATTTGTGTAACTTTCTGAGAACATAAGGTAGCAATTCGCCATCTTGACGATATATTGGAGTTACACTTAAACCGAGCCAGTAACTTTCATGATAATAGAAATGAGTATCACTTAACAGAGGAGATAACATCAACGGCCTACATTGTTCGTTGTAATCCAGTTCAACACGGGATTGTCTATTCTCGAAAGAAAACTCAATTAAAGCACTCTCTAATTCTTCTAACATTTTATGGGGAGCATTCTGTTTACGTACTTTTATATTAAAATTTGCTGGAGCTAACTTTTCCAATGTTGATTCATTAGATTCATCGCTCCAAATTTCAAAAACTAAAGAGGCTCCAAAGTCCTTAAATGACTTCCAACATAAAGCTTTTAAAAAATTCTTGAAATCAGAGGTGTCTGCTTCTTCTTCTGTGATCATTATATAAGAAGCTTGGCCAAGTAATAACCTTTCACTACCGTCGTCATTTTTCATTCTGGGTCGGCGATAAATGCAAACAAAAGGCAACTGCCTATCGATGTGCATTCGCCCCCACTCAGAAAATTTATAACGCACAAGCTTGCCTTGTTCTAGGTCCGTGAAAACCTTTTGAGAAAATTCTGGGCTAAAGATAGAACAAGAATTATTCACATCCGTTTTAACCCCTCTGCTATTCCAGGTAAAGTTGATTTAAGTGCGTAATATAATCCAAGCAAGTTATAAGTGTTTAAAGCGCCCGTCCATTCATCCATAAAAATTTTCTTAAACTCAATAGAGAGAACACAACCAGTTTCTGGGAAATTGGTGTGCACCCAGGTTGCGAATTGCCTGCCGAGAAACTTAATATTTTCCCTTACATCTAAATGTCTGCCTTTATAGTTGTAAGCACTAAGGTCAGTAATGAACCGCTCAACTAAAGGTGCCCATTTTTTCCTATTCATAGTTCCGGTACCAATATTAACGTCTGGATTGTTATCGGGATCCGCCGCAGGCGATTTTGGTCCTTCACGATAATGGTTATAACTGTGTAAGTCGAACACCACGAAATGGCCGTACAACTTTTCTAGTTGCTTTAATTGTTGAAATGCTTCTAGGTAAAATTTATCGTATTCTTTTAAGGACTGCTCAATCATATTTTTACTGGGTGGTTGTTGCCAAACATCTAGACCCCAAGCATCTTCTGGAGAAAGATAGATAGATTTTTCTCTGGGACGATTCAAATCTACTTCAAAACGAGAACGCAAAGGAATAATCCTATTTCCCACAACCTCCGCTATTTCATCTGTATAAGGATCTTCCTCTCTGAGTCTTATTGCTTCATCAAGCGCCATTATTTGTGCAATTTCAGTTCGAATATAATGGCCTGAGTGCAAGGCCGTAGCCAAAACTGGTCCTTCTCCATGATGAACAGACCATAAAGAGTGTAGATTGCTGTTTACCGGCGCCTTTGAAATTATTTTTAATTGCTCCCTTCACAGGTCTTAATAAATCATCCCAACTGGATATCTTCTTTGGGATGATGTGCTTCTATCCAAGGCTCTAAAAATTCGAGTACTTGTTTTTTTGATTTAATTCGTTTTTCAAATATATCCATACAAAAATTGGCGAGCGTTTCGATAGCGTTTATGTGTTGATTTCTATGTTCTTCTAATTTTGGATAATCAAGACTTTTCATTTTTTCTTCTTCAAACTTAAAATGTAATTGTGCGAATTCCATCACCGTATTTAGAATGGTAATAAATTTATCAGGATCATCACCGTCCTGTCGCAATTGATTCAATATTTTAGAAATATGTTCGTCTTGTTGTCTGAGATTTTTTCCATATTCAGTTGGTTCAATATGGGAACTTGATATTGGCATTAGCAACTCCTTGTCATCAAATAATCTATTTAAAAACGTAAGAAATAATTTTTCCCAATATAAAACTAAGGGATTCAGGGTAGCTATTTTTCACTTTAACTAATTAATTGGAATTAACAGTCATATCTACTGAATCAAACTACAATAACTTCACTTTTTTGACCTTGATAAAAGTCATTTAGATGATTTTAATTGGTTACACACTAAAAGAAAAACTCTTAGGTTAATAATAGATCTAATTTAGGTTAACCATTCCCAGTCTGAGCAATATTTGTATTCCTTAATCTGCAGCTTGATCATTAATATCCTGTCTACATATTTCGCATTTAGCTCAAAGTCTTTTAAAAATTAGCTATATAACGTTTTCGACTTACAAAAATCAAAGCTCTAATAAACAGCTTATTGACTGACAATAATCATCGTAAATCTTAATAATTGTTTTAATATTGACAAATCAGGTTAAATATTTAAGAACCATAATGCTTTTAAACTTTAACAAATTGAATAGATCTGAAATAAATGTTCAGTATTTTTTGTTGATAGGGAGTTGGGTCGGCATTTATCGATGATAGAAGGAATTGATGTTGTCAGACTTTAATTTATCTGCCACAGAGTCGCCATTAAGTGAGTGTAATAATGAAAATCAAATCGTATAAAATATATTTACTATTTTTAGTTTTATTCGGGTCTTCAATTCAAGCGCAAGACTCAGCAATCAAAAATCTTCGTGAGACCAGTCAAGCTTTTGCAAATGTCGCTCGTACGGTATCGCCTTCGGTAGTATTCATTCAGGCTGAAAGCACAATGACAAAACCTACCGCACCCGGATTTCAAACTCCCTTTGGCGATCAATCGCCTTTTAGTGATGAACTATTCGAACGTTTTTTTGGAGACAGGTTTCGTGGATTTAATTTACCCCGAGAACCCAATACCAGACGGGGAGTTTCACAAGGTTCTGGTTTTGTCTTTTTGGTTAAAGATAAATTTTTTTCTGATAAGAGCTTTATATTAACCAATAATCATGTAGTAATAAATGCCGATAAAATAAAATTATATTTAAACGATGGCCGTGAATTTGACGCTGAGATAGTCGGAACCGATCCTCAATCAGACATTGCCGTATTATCAATAAAAAATGTTAAGTTGGAACCATTAAAACTGGGTGATTCGACTGAACTTGAAGTCGGCGAATGGGTTATAGCTATCGGAAATCCGTTTGGATTAAGTCACACTCTGACTGTTGGAGTTGTCAGTGCTAAAGGTAGAACTAGTTTAGGCATTAATGATTATGAGGATTTTATCCAGACTGATGCTGCTATTAATCCTGGCAATTCCGGTGGACCATTAGTCAATTTAGAGGGTGAAGTGATTGCGATGAACACGGCTATTTTTACTAAGAGTGGTGGTTCTATGGGTATCGGTTTTGCTATTCCAATTAATCTGATAAAAAATATCGCGGACCAATTAATGAATACAGGAGAAGTTAAACGTGGTTACATTGGTATTATCATTCAAAAACTCGATCAAGATTTGGCGGAGTCTTTTGGCTTAAAAGTTAATCAGGGCATTTTAGTCTCTCAGGTAATGGAAAGTTCTCCAGGTGCAAAAGCAGGTCTACGAGTTGGGGATGTAATCATTAAATATCAGGAAAAGCCAGTCACAACCGTTGGTGGCTTTCGTAATCTTGTTGCCTCAAGTTCACCTGGTAGCCAGCAAAAGTTAATCATAATGCGTGATGGTAAACAAAAGAATGTTACGATTTCTATCGACCAGCTTGATCCAGAAAAAATAGCAATAAACAGTCCAAAACAAAGTAGCGAAGAGTTAGGATTAAGAGTACAAACACTTAGTTCCGGATTAGCTAAACAATTTAATCTTAAACAAGGCACCGGGGTAGTAGTAACAAATGTTAAGCGAGGTTCTATTGCGGAAATGGCAGGCATAAAAACGGGTACTTTGATTTTAGAAGTTGATCGCAACCCGATTAAAAATGCCGCTGAATTTTACCTCGCCATTGAAAAGACTAGTGCTGATAAAAAGGCTCTGCTACTGATCCAGAGAGACAATAGACAACAATATCTTGTAATACGTTGGTAAAGAGATGCAATAGAGAGACATCAGGGATCGACCAGAACCTTTAATTTACCAATCGCATATACTAAAATAACTGTGAGTATAGTTTAAATGACCGAATATATTCAAAATGACCAACTACTCGATGAAGTTACCATATTTACCTTAACTGATATTAGTTGTGCTTGTTACCAACAGGTTGAGTGGGTGATTGAGTTAGTAGACGTAGGAATTATAGAACCCTGCGAAGAAGAAACTACGGAAATGTGTTTTTCGGGGCATAGGAGGGTGTAATCCTAACTGTGTAAATACCCTTTAAATATGAGGAGCTATCTGCTCCTCAAATTCGATTATAAAACGATTCAATGCTGGTTTCCAATCC
>Ga0307492_10000188_pt1 | contig 27091 bp, 23 predicted proteins | sample SI3LmetaG_FD_202365 | JGI IMG/M metagenome (GOLD analysis project Ga0307492, IMG submission 202365) | Sea-ice brine microbial communities from Beaufort Sea near Barrow, Alaska, United States - SI3L | ecosystem: Environmental > Aquatic > Marine > Coastal | place: USA: Alaska | collected 2017-05-06 | reverse complement strand
TGTGAAGATGTTCTAATTACTTTGGCTGATTCAAATAGTAGCGCATTAATAGAAGACTCTAAGGATGACTCTGCGTTATACGTTATAATGCCAATGAGATTGTAATCAGTTCTTATAAGAAGTTTGGTTCCCCATGAAGCTGGACAAAGTCCAGATTAGTCATTTCAGAAATATTAATGATTTGTCACTTACCGCACATGATAGTTTGAATGTTTTCTTAGGTGCAAACGGTAGTGGCAAATCTTCAATTCTTGAGGCTCTACATTATCTAGGTTTCGCACGTTCTTTTCGTACCCATAAACATAAAAGTGTGATTAGTCATGATAAAACTGGATTTACTGTTTTCTGTACAGCAGTTGTTGAGGATGGCATTCAACAAAAATTTGGGATAAGTAGGTTGGCTAATGACAGCTGCATTGTGAATATTAATGGGTATAAGTCAAGCCGTGCAACGGATTTAGCTAGCTTTTTGCCTATCCAAATTTTTACGCCTCAAAGTTCAGATTTATTACTTGGTGCACCAAAGTTACGTAGGCGTTATTTAGATTGGTTGTTGTTTCACGTGGAACAATCTTTCAATTTGGATTTTCAGGTTTATAGTAGAAGCTTAAAGCATCTAAACGCGTTGTATAAAAGTTATCAACCAAAGCAGGGTTTAGACTATTGGAACGACATCCTTTGTGAAAAGGGAGAGTCGATTAGCTCAAAAAGGGCAAATTTACTTAATGAACATTTAATACAGCTTATTAATGCAAATTTAAAAGATTTTTTACCTGAGTTTTCCTTCGAAATTTCGTATTATAAGGGATGGGATAAAGGGTACAGTTTGACGGATGCTATATTAAAGAATAGGCAACGAGACCAAAAGAATGGTTTTTTAAGTGTTGGGCCTCATAAAGCAGACTTACGTATTAAGACTAAAGGCGTTAATGCTCACGAAATTTTATCTAGGGGTCAGTTAAGAATGCTAGTAGCAGGTATGCAGCTTGCCCAAACACAATATTTACATGCGCAGACAGATAAGACTTCGATTTTCTTATTAGATGATGTAGGTGCAGAATTAGATGAAGAAAAAAGAAAAGTGTTTATATCAAGATTGAACACTTCTGATACTCAATTGTTTGTTACAGCTATTGATATCAAACAACTAGAGTTCTTAGAGAACTATAACGATAAAAAAGTGTTTCACGTGGAACATGGCCAGGTGAGAGAGGAGATTTAATCAGATGGCAGAAGAAAATGTATATGATTCGTCGAGTATTAAAGTACTAAAAGGACTTGATGCCGTTAGAAAAAGACCGGGTATGTATATCGGTGATACAGATGATGGAACTGGGTTACACCACATGGTTTTTGAGGTAGTGGATAACTCTATCGATGAAGCACTTGCAGGGCATTGTTCAAGTATCAATGTGAAAATACACATTGATGGTTCAGTCTCGGTTAAAGATGATGGTCGTGGTATCCCTACGGAAATTCATGAGGAGGAGGGTGTATCAGCGGCCGAAGTCATTATGACTGTATTACATGCTGGGGGTAAGTTTGATGATAACTCTTATAAAGTATCCGGCGGTTTACATGGTGTAGGTGTATCTGTTGTTAACGCTTTATCCAAGAAGTTAATGCTACAAGTTCGGCGTGGAGGTAAGCTTTATGAGCAAGAGTATCAACATGGTGTGCCTCAACAGCCATTAGCAGTTATCGGCGAATCAGAAGCCACTGGGACGAGTTTACGTTTTTGGCCAAGTGAAGGTACATTTACTGGTGTTGAGTTCCACTACGACATATTAGCTAAAAAATTACGTGAGTTATCTTTTCTAAATTCAGGCGTGTGTATCATTCTCGAAGATGAGCGCGATGGAAAAACTGACAAATTTGAATACGAAGGTGGTATCACTGCTTTTATTGAATACTTGAACCAAAACAAAACGCCCGTACATCAGAAAATATTTTATTTTGATTCACACCGTGATGATGGGATTTCTGTTGAAGTAGCTATGCAATGGAATGATAGTTACCAAGAAAACGTATTTTGTTTCACTAATAATATCCCACAGAAAGATGGTGGTAGCCATTTAGCAGGTTTTAGAGGCGCTTTGACTCGAACTCTTAACAACTATATGGACAAAGAAGGTCTTTCGAAGAAAGCGAAAACAAGTACCAGTGGTGATGATGCAAGGGAAGGTCTAACTGCAATAATTTCAGTTAAAGTACCAGATCCTAAATTCTCATCACAAACTAAAGATAAGTTAGTATCTTCAGAAGTAAGACCTGCTGTAGAAACAACAATGGGCGAAAAGCTTCAAGAGTTTTTATTAGAAAACCCTGCAGAAAGTAAAATCATTGTAGGTAAAATTATAGACGCAGCAAGAGCTAGAGACGCAGCTAGAAAAGCCCGCGAGATGACTCGTAGAAAAGGTGCTTTAGATTTAGCTGGCTTGCCTGGAAAACTAGCAGATTGCCAAGAAAAAGATCCTGCGCTATCAGAGCTATACATAGTGGAAGGAGACTCTGCTGGCGGATCCGCTAAGCAAGGTCGTAATCGTAAAAACCAAGCTATATTGCCACTAAAAGGTAAAATCTTAAACGTCGAAAAGGCTCGATTTGATAAGATGCTTTCATCTCAAGAGGTAGCAACTCTTATCACTGCATTAGGTTGCGGTATTGGTCGCGACGAATATAACCCAGAGAAGTTACGTTATCATCGAATCATTATAATGACTGATGCTGATGTGGATGGTTCTCACATTCGTACATTACTATTGACCTTCTTCTATAGACAAATGCCAGAGATTATCGAGCGTGGTTATATTTATATCGCCCAACCACCTCTTTATAAAATTAAAAAAGGTAAGCAGGAACAATATCTAAAAGACGATGATTCTTTAACTAAGTATCTTACATCTATCGCCCTAGATAGCGCCTCATTACATGTAAACGAAGATGCCCCCGCGATTACAGGTGTAGCATTGGAAAGCCTAGTTAAACAATACCAAGAAACTGTGGCTATGATTGCTCGAATAAGTCGTTTAATGCCTGAAGTGATACTTAATAAATTAGTCTATAGTCTTACACTTGATATTGAAGACGTAAATGATGAGCAAAAATTAACAAACTTTGCAGATGAGTTTACGAAAGGGCTTACGCTTGATGAAACAGATGGAGCCACATATTCTTTTGAAATACGACATAACTCTGAAAGAAACAACTGGTTTATTACCATTATTATCAGAAAACACGGGATAGACACTGAGTATCGTATCGATCATGAGTTTATTGCATCTAACGAATATAAACGACTTAAGAACCTTAATTTAGCTATCAATGGGATAATTGAAACGGGTGGTTATGTTAAGCGTAATGACAAGACTAAGCCTGTTTCTACGTTTGTAGACGCATTAGACTGGTTAATGTCTGAGTCTAAACGTGGCCAATATATCCAGCGTTATAAAGGACTAGGAGAGATGAATCCGGGTCAGCTATGGGAAACTACTATGGATCCAGCTTCGCGAAGAATGCTGCAAGTAACTATTGAAGATGCAGTAGGTGCTGATCAGCTGTTCACTACTTTAATGGGTGATCAAGTTGAACCTAGAAGAGCATTCATCGAAGAGAACGCTCTTAAAGTAGCTAACTTAGACGTCTAGTTTAAGCAACATATAAAAAAGGCCGCTATATAGCGGCCTTTTTATTATTTGTTTATAAATCAATCAGTTATAAGTTTAATTGATACCTTAGGTGCACTAAATCCACTAAAGTCTATTGTAAACTGGAAAGTTCCAGTTTCAGATGGTGTGAACCGAAAGTTTTCATCAGTGGTTTCACAGTTAGCTATTACGGATTTACCAACAACAATAACCTTGTCCGATTCACTGGCATAACCGCAATTCATGCCTGGGGTCCAATCAGAATCAGCGAATTTAAAATCATAAGGTTGTCCATCAGCAATCAATTCAATAGACGTGGAATAGATTTCTTTAGAGGTTTCAATTAACTTATACTTTTCATCTGCTTCCCACCAAGAAAAAACACCTCTTAAATAAAGGCCATCGTAGTTTTGTTCTTTGATAAAGCTATCAATAACATTTGTAGCGCAACCGTTAAGCAAACTAGCAATAAACACCACAGTTACAAAACTTATTTTCTTCATATTTGTTTATGTCCTAAAAACATGACTTCCAAGCTGTGATATGGAAAAAATTAATTAAGTACTGAAATGTCAGCACAGCACAAAAATAAGCCTCTGAGCCTTGATAATAAGGTTAGTCGATTTCGCTTAACTGACTCATCATCTGCCATAACCATAACATTCTCAAAAAACTCATCAATTGGCTGTCTTAGCTCAGCTAAAACGATTAATGCATTTGTATAGTCTGACTTATCAAGCATTGGTTGAATACGGGCTTCTACAGACTCTACACTAGTCGCTAAAGCTATTTCGGCGGGCTCTTGTAATAACGCTTTATTAAAAGACAATTTCTCTTTAAAAACGTTTTTAGCCAATATATTTGCTACACGTTTATTAGCAGCCGCTAGTGCTTCTGCTGATTCTAAGGTGTTGAACGATTTAACTGCTTCAACTCTTGCAGCAAAATCTGCTGGTCGAGTAGGGCGATTAACTGCAACTGCTTGTACGACTCCTGTTGAAATACCTTGTTCTGCGTACCAAGCTTTAAATCTTGCCAAAACAAAATCTACAACATTTGTTTGAAGGTTCTGAGATTTTATCTTGACACCAAATGTAGCAATAGATGCATCTACTAAATCGTTAAGATCTAGAGATAAAGATTTTTCAACAATTATACGTAATACACCAATTGAAGCTCGACGTAAAGCAAAAGGGTCTTTGTCACCTTTTGGTGTTTGACCTATACCAAAAATTCCAACTAAGGTATCTATCTTATCGGCAAGTGCAACACATATACTGACATCAGATGTGGGTAAGTTGTCACCAGCAAATCGAGGCATATATTGTTCATTTTGTGCTAACGCTACAAGTTCAGTTTCACCATCTGATCTCGCATAATGCATACCCATGACGCCCTGTACGTCAGGAAATTCCATAACCATGTTAGTCATTAAGTCTGTTTTACATAACAAACCGGCTCTGTAAGCGGCATCTTGATCTGCTCCTAACATAACAGCAATACTTTTTGCCATAGACGCTATACGCTCTGACTTCTCGTAAACAGTACCTAATTGTTTCTGGAACAATATGGTTTTTAAGCTTTCAAGGCGTGATGCTAAAGTTTGTTTTTTGTCAGTATTAAAGAAAAACTCAGCATCAGCTAACCTTGGTCTAATAACTTTTTCATTACCACTGATAATAGTTTGAGGGTCTTTACTTTCTATGTTGGTAATAAAAATGAATCTAGACTTTAATTGGCCATTTTCATCCAATAGCGGAAAGTACTTTTGATCATCTTTCATGGTGTAAATAAGCGCTTCTTTAGGGACTGCTAAAAAAGACTCTTCAAAATTTGCGACTAAGGCTACAGGCCATTCCACCAATGATGTGACTTCTTCTAATAAGTCTTCATTAACGTCTGCAATAGCGTTTTCTTGTTTGGCTAGGGCCGTGATCTGCTTTAATACTATCGACTTACGATGCGCATGGTCAGCTATGACATAATGCTGTTTAAGTTGGCTGAGATAGTTATCTGCACAGTCAAGCTCAAAAGGTGCGTCACAGTGGAATCTGTGACCATTTATCAATCGTTCAGAGTTAACATCCAATACATTACCCTGGATAAGATCGGCACCGTACAACATAGTTACTGTATGGATAGGTCTAATAAATTGTGTGGATTTTGTTCCCCAGCGCATCGGTTTAGGTATCGGCAGAGCTTTTAGTGCTTTCTCAACCAACTCTGCAAGGAGTTCGGTAATAGATTGACCTTTAACTTGTGCTTTAAACAACAACCATTCACCTTTGTCAGTCTTTAATCGTTCTGCTTGGTCGACGTCAATACCATTAGAACGTGCCCATCCTTGCGCTGCTTTAGTTGGCTCTCCATTTTGGTCGAATGCTGTTGCAACAGCAGGACCACGTTTTTCAACGTTTTTATCCGCTTGAAATTCAGATAATCCTTCAACTAGAACAGCAAGACGTCTTGGTGAGGCATACCAATTAACGTGGCTAAATGTTAGATCGTTATCAGAAAAGCCAGTTTGAATATTATCTCTAAAAGCTATGGCTAATTTGGCCAATGACTTTGGGGGTAATTCTTCTGTTCCAATTTCTATTAATAGGTTATCAGTTCGCATGGCTATTTCTCCTTGTTACACATGGGAAAGCCAAGTGCTTCCCGCGCTTCGTAATACACTTTTGCGCAGGCCTTAGAAAGAGTTCTTACTCTTAAAATATAACGCTGACGTTCTGTTACAGAAATAGCATGTCTAGCATCTAAAAGATTAAACGCGTGAGAAGCCTTCATAACCTGCTCATATGCGGGTAAAGGTAAATTAGCTGCAATCAACTTTTCACTATCTTTTTCGCATTGGTCAAAAGTGGCAAACAAAGCGTTTACATCGGCATGTTCGAAGTTATAAGCTGATTGCTCAACTTCATTTTGATGAAATACATCGCCATATGTAACAGTTCCCATTGGACCATTGGTCCACACTAGGTCATATATACTGTCTACACCTTGGATATACATGGCTAGACGTTCTAAACCGTAGGTAATTTCACCCGTAACTGGCGAACACTCAATACCACCCACTTGTTGAAAATAGGTAAATTGTGTGACTTCCATACCATTTAGCCATACCTCCCAACCTAAACCCCAAGCACCTAATGTGGGTGATTCCCAGTTATCCTCAACAAAACGAATATCATGAACAAGTGGATCAAAACCAAGTTCTTTTAACGACCCCAAATACAAATCTTGAATGTTGTCAGGTGACGGTTTAAGCATGACCTGGAATTGGTAGTATTGTTGCAGACGATTAGGATTTTCACCGTAGCGACCATCAGTAGGGCGTCGGCAAGGCTGTACATAAGCACTGCTTATTGGCTCTGGGCCAATAGATCTAAGGAACGTCATAGGATGAAACGTACCAGCACCTACTTCCATATCTAGGGGTTGAATAATTACACATCCTTGACGCGCCCAATAATCTTGAAGCGCTAAAATTAGTCCTTGAAATGTCTTACAATCAAACTTTTGCATATGCTCTTGCATTTCCTCTGCCACTAGGGCTTGCCGATTAATTAAACTTTAAAATACTGATGAGTATACCTTTAGTAGTCGACTCAATGTAGGCTTAAAGATGATTATAAGATTATTTAGATGTGTAAGTGCATATGAATTAGAAAAAACATGCTGTAGGTGGGGTAGGCGAGGATAAGTGTTATCACCAATATCATTACAATGTATTGGGTAAATCTGTCTTAGACAGCAAAAAGCAAGTCTAGATGCACAGCAAGCGGGGCTTAAATGGTTCATGATTTTAAAGAAACAAGTTAATTATGAGTCAGCATTGTATAATTTCGGTTTAGCGAAAATAGCAATCTTCACTGAGCATGATTTAAAAATCCAATTTATTATAAATAACGGCAAGACATATTTATAATAAAGCATCAAGTCTATCCTTCGAGGATTATATCTGGCTGTTTGTAGATAATAAAATCATCACCAACATATGGACACAAATAGGGACGACCATACCTCAACAGAACACTCAAATAAGATAGCAAAAGATCTGAAAAGCAGGGGCATTTGTAGGCACAACGATTTGTTGTGCCTTTATACAAGATACTGGAATTATAAACGACCATACAACAGATTGTTTCTGTCATGAAACCAGCATTTTGGAATGCTAGTTACTAAGCAATGGCTAATATTATATATTTATTAAATAGCAAACTTTGTCAAAACTGCGACATCAATCAGTATTTGGGTTTCGAGTTGAGCTTCTAGCTCCTCTCTTTGAAGGTCTTGTTGTTGTGTTTCTTTTTTGGACTGTAATTTTCTAGCATCATGAGTAGGTAGATCTTTAACTTGATGATAAAGAGAATATAGTCCTATAAATTTTTGACCAAAATCAGGCTTATCTTTTACAGGTAACGCTTCTAAGAGATGAAATAATCTAATACAACCCTCAGACAAATTACATTGCTGTTGTTCTAATGCTTTAGCAATGGTTTGAATACTCTCAGAAATGCTATCTATTCTTTGTTGAGTTTTTTGATTACGCAATTTCCGTTGGGCTCTCAGTTTAAATATTAAAGAACCAGCATAGAATGCAAGACTGCCTACAACAGATAACGCGATGACAATAAAAGCTATATTCATAATTTTTAAACTGATGGTTAATCTTTAAAGTCGTTTATATTGATAGCTTCAAACTGAGCATAAAGATCTGTTTGTTGTTCAGATTGTTCATCAGGTTTTTCAATATCGTCTTTAAGTCCAAGCATTTCGCATAGTACTTTATGTCTTGCCAATGTTAAATTTACAAAATTTTGGTCTTCTCTGGCAATTTTTTTGCCTAAATCAATATTATCCAAAAGTGTAGCTAAACGAGGATCTTGCTCAATAGCTGTAAGCTCTTGTGTCGGAGAAAAGTATTTAATTTTTTTCGTAGCTGATTTTTGCTCTTTTGTTTCTGCAAATAAGCTAACAGGCTTTTTACTGCCATGTCTTGGATCTTTATTAACCTTCTTATAGTCTTGGTTAACTGTTAGAGCTTCGTTGTTACGAGTTCCTGCAGGTTTTCCAAGATGTTTTCTGACCCGTTTTTCATTGGGTTTACGAACATTTGAAGGTGTTTTAGAGATACCAATTTTGCCAACTTTACGAGATTTTTTTTGCCTAGCCATAGATCACCTGTGTAGGGCACAATAATGGCGTGATTCTACATTAGTTTTGCGAGTACAGGTGTGATTACAGTGAATTTTTGACAGAAAAAAAGCGATAGTAGACTATCGCTCTTTCGTAGATCAGAGTGTCAGCAGACACTTCTCCCAATATGTGTTCATCCTAAACGACTTATATCCATTTTATCTTCACTTATTATTAATATTTACGAAGATTATTTTATTGTTATCGATCTTCCTGATACTTTATTGTTCATCCTTGTATTTCCGTCGAGGCATTTAAATGCAAAACATATAATCTGAATTGCTACTTCCATGACAAGCAGTGCTTGTAATTCCTTGTTCTTATTATTCGATCAAGAGAATACAGGATTAACAAATATTTACAACTTATTTACAATTAAGTGTAAAATAATTGTAAATACTCTAAAATGTTAAGGCATAACAAATGTCTATTTGGTTATTAATTGCGAAAAGAATTGTTAATGTAAACCAGCTACATAGTTTGATATCACCTTAATATCTTCGTCAGTCAATCTTTTAGCGATATCGGCCATCATTCCATTTAAAGAGTTGGCTCTATCACCGGACCGGAAGGCTTTGAGCTGAGAAGCTATATAGTCTGAATGTTGGCCACTTATGTCAGGGAAACCAGATAAGCTTGTTCCATTTCCTTTTGGTCCATGACAAGCAATACATGCGGTAATACCTCGTTTCAAGTCTCCGCCAACATATAATTTGTTACCTTGTACGACGGCATCTTGTGAAGATTCACTAGATGTAGCGTCCTGGATTGAAAAATATGCTGCTAAGTCAAGAATGTCTTGTTCTGATAACGCAGCGGACATGCCATTCATTATCGCGTTATTTCTACCTTCTTTACCGCCTGTTTGACTGGCCAATTTAAATTCTGTTAATTGTTTAGCTAAATATTTTGCATGTTGTCCAGCAAGTTTGGGGTTCATAGGTATCGCACTATTTCCATCCGCGCCATGACATGCGGCACACGTAATAGATTTCGCCTTACCGTTTTCAGCATTCCCTTGTTCAACTGCACTCACACTAAAGCCCATAAACAAACAGACTAGCAAACTTATATTTTTCATCTTTATCTCTTTAAGCATTTGATTAGCTGCCTATTCTTAAATCATTGATTGGGTATTTTACACATTTACGCCGACAGTAAAATAAATTCATTAAATAAGTTGTGTTTTTATATGATTTTAAAGAACGCAGTGATTCTCCTTTTCCCTGATATAATGATTAGGATAATTTTAAATAACAGTTTTGTAGCGTTTTCAGGAGTAAGAGTGAGTCATTATAGCCAAGCAAAGTTTAGTATCAGTGCCCCTGATATTACACACCTAGGACCCGATGAAGGAATTGAAATTGCTTTTGCCGGCCGTTCAAATGCCGGAAAATCCAGCGCGTTAAACAAATTAACTCGACAAAAAGGGCTAGCACGAACCAGCAAAACGCCGGGGCGGACACAATTAATAAATGTGTTCAAGCTAGATGAAAACCGCAGGTTAATAGACTTGCCCGGTTATGGATATGCAAAAGTGCCAATAGCCATAAAAAAGAAATGGCAAAGGTCATTGGGTGAATATTTACAAAAAAGAGAGAGTATTAAAGGACTGGTCGTCCTAATGGATATTCGTCATCCTTTTAAAGATTTAGATCAAGACTTAATAAATTGGGCGGTTGCAGCAGATTTACCTGTACTTGCTCTGCTTACTAAAGCGGATAAATTTAAATCGGGTAAACGCAAAAATCAGCTGATGATGGCTCGAGAGGCAGCATTAGCATTTTGTGGAGATGTTACTGTTGATGTATTTTCGTCCTTAAGTGGCATTGGATTAGAAAATTTGCAAGAAAAGCTAGATGGCTGGTACGGCTATGAGAGGAAGGCAAATTAACCATAAAAGCCTTAGATGAGTTGTATAGTGCTAAATGAACACACACGAAAACTGTTATTACAGGCAGTTCAATTTCGAGAATATTTCTTATATTTCCAGTATTTTAGATAAAAAAAACCCCATTAAATAATGGGGTAAACACATAGGGACACACATAAACTGTAAATAAGAGCTTATATAAAACATAAAGTTCAAAATAACGTGATATCTTTAAGATGAAAATATGGATTACCTAAGGCAAAATTGCTCTGTTACTTAGGTTCTCATATTGAACAATAGATAAGCTTAGTGGGCTTCATCCCAATTCTCTCCAACACCTGCTTCAACAGTGAGTGGTACATCAAGCTTCACAGCTTGCTCCATCAAAGAAATAATTTTGTTTTTATATTCGATTAACTTATTTTCTTTGATTTCAAAAACCAGTTCGTCATGTACTTGCATAATCATACGCACATCATCAATAGGTAAGCTATCAATCCAGTCATCAACTGCCAACATGGCCTTCTTGATGATGTCTGCTGCAGTTCCTTGCATCGGTGCATTTATCGCCGCACGCTCTGCGCCTTTTCTGCGCATACCATTACTGGCATTAATCTCGGGTAAGTATAAACGTCTACCAAAAACAGTCGAAACATAACCTTTCTCCTTGGCAATCGCTCGTGTGTCTTCCATGTAGGTCAATACCGATGGGTAGCGTTCAAAATACAAATCCATATATTTTTGTGCATCAAAACGAGAGATATTTAGTTGTTTTGATAAGCCAAATGCAGACATTCCGTAAATTAGACCAAAGTTAATGGCTTTAGCATTTCTGCGTTGTTCAATACTTACATCTTTAAGGAGGGTATCAAACACTTCTGAAGCCGTTGCTGTGTGAATGTCTTGTCCAGTCGCAAAGGCATTCAACAAGCCCTTGTCACTTGATAAATGCGCCATGATCCGCAATTCAATTTGTGAATAATCAGCAGCAACAATTTTATATCCATCTCTGGCAATGAAGGCTTGCCTTACTCTTCGTCCTTCTTCAGTTCGAATAGGGATATTTTGAAGATTGGGCTCTGTAGATGATAATCTGCCTGTTGCCGTAATTGCTTGATGATAAGACGTGTGTACTCTGCCTGTTCGAGCATTTATCATCTTGGGTAATTTATCTGTATAAGTGTTTTTTAACTTGCTCAGCCCTCGGTATTCCATCAACAATTTGGGTAGTGGGTAATTGATGGCCAATTCCTGTAAAACTTCTTCAGCAGTTGATGGCGCTCCTTTTGGGGTTTTTTTCAGAACGGGCAAGTCCATTTTCTTGTAAAGGATTTCCTGCAACTGCTTTGGTGAGCCTAAATTAAACTCCTCGCCAGCGAGCGTATGTACTTCTTTTTCGAGCTCTAAGATACGCACTGCTAAATCTTGACTTTGTTGTGCAAGTTTTTGGCTATCTATGAGTACGCCAAATTGTTCCATTTTTGCTAAAACAGGGGATAAGGGTAGTTCTATTTCCTTAAACACATTTAATAAGTCTTTTTCTTCACTTAGTTTTTGCCAAATTACCTTGTGCAAACGTAGTGTTATATCTGCATCTTCGGCAGCGTAGGGAGCTGCCTTATCGAGTGGAATTTGATTAAACGTTATTTGTTTTGCACCTTTTCCAGCAATATCTTCAAAGTGAACAGTGGTTTGACCAAGATATGTTTCTGCCAAACTATCCATATCGTGGCGGGTAGTTACACTATTCAACACATAAGATTCAAGCATTGTATCGAACGCAATACCTTGTAAGTTAATGTCATAATTAGCGAGTACATTTTTGTCGTACTTAAGATGTTGACCTACTTTTTTTATATCAGGATCTTCTAATAGAGGTTTAAGCGTGGCTAATACATGTGCCCGGTCAAGTTGTTCAGGGGCATCCAAATAATCATGAGCAACAGGCAAGTAAGCGGCTTCACCTTCTGTTACAGAAAACGATACTCCCACCAATTCAGCATCCATATAATTTAAGCTGGTTGTTTCGGTATCGAATGCAAATAATTCTGCAGCTTTAAGCTTGTCTAACCAAGTGTCGAAATCGGTTTGAGTTAAGATAGTTTGATAATTGTTAGTATCAACTTTTAGTTCGTTGTGTTTTTCTGGTACTTCATTTTGGGTAATTGATGCTTGTTTTAGCCTTTGTTGAGTTTCTGTTAACAAACGCTTCAACTCGAACTGACTACTTAAAGCTAATAATTTTTCAAAATCAACTTCAGTGGGTTTGATATCTTGTACGTTTTCAGGCAAATCCACGTCTAATTTGATTGTGGCTAATTCGTAAGACAAAGGCAGATGACCCAATGCCTTACGCAAATGTTCGCCAACTTTCCCTTTGACACTGCTTGCATTGGCCATGACTTGTTCAAGTGTGCCATGTTCAGCTAACCACTTAGCCGCTGTTTTAGGTCCACATTTATCAACACCTGGAATATTGTCTACTTTGTCACCCATCAAGGCTAGATAATCAATAATTTGATCGGGTCTTACAGCAAATTTTTCCTGTACACCCGCTTCGTCCATTTCGACATTAGTCATGGTATTGATTAATCGAACATGGGCAGTAACAAGCTGTGCCATATCTTTATCGCCGGTAGAAATGATTGTTTCCATCCCGAGTATAGAGGCTTGATTAGCAAGTGTACCGATTACATCATCGGCTTCGACCCCTTCAATAACTAATAAAGGTAGGCCCATTGCCCCGATGATGTCATGCAGAGGTGAAATTTGTGTTCTAAGATCGTCTGGCATGGGCGGACGATTGGCTTTGTATTCCGCATACATTTCATTGCGAAAGGTTTTACCCTTAGCATCAAATACCACCACTATGTTTCCATTTGGGTAATCTTTTTGAAGGCTCTTTATCATATTTAACACACCGGTAATTGCACCCGTGGGCTGTCCATATGACGTAGATAACGCTTGCAGATAAGGCACATGGTAAGCTCTGAATAAATAGGATGAGCCATCAACTAAAATTAGTGGGTTAGAGGTAGATTTTGTTGTAGATGCCATAAAATGAGCCCATATATTTATTTATAAGTTTGAAAATTTGAGAGAATGTCAATAAGTGGTAGTATTTATCATCAATCCACAGCGAAATCTGTGGATAACTATGTAGATAATGTGATAGACAGTTCATTTTTTGGTAAATGCAGATAAAGAACAATAATAAAAAACACCTAGTAAACATATACTTATGAAAAGTTAAAAATTTAAAAAAGAAAAATTTTATTACAAGTGTTTTGTGGATAAGATTTTATAGCTGACTAATGCAACTATAAAATCAGAGTAGAAGATACACGCATGTTGGACACTAGAAAAGAACATTTTTAAATTATTTTAAGTTATATTTTAGGCTAAACTGGACAAAAAAATATAAGCCTTGTTTTGCCTATTCTGTAGGCTTGTTTTACCAAAAAGTGAGCGATAAATTCAAATTATTTTTAGTTTGTAGGCGCTTACTTACACATTTTGCGTCTTTGTTTTTAACAAATAAGAATTGTTGTCAAATTTTATCGAAATACTTTCGAAGGCAACCAGCTTTCTGTTATCTTATTAATTGATATACGTAAACATAATTAAAAGTTAGCATTTTTTGGAATTAGACTTTTGGTTTGTAGTAAACAATAATTACAAGAAAAATAGTTAATCCAATGATTTACTCAACGTTAAACTTTTCCCCACTAAATTTCCCAGTCGTATTGGGTGGCAGTTCTATTTTGGTTCAAAACTAAAGCATGCAATATCGTACTATTATTCGGATTTTGGGGCTTCTTGTTGCTTTATTCAGTGCCACTATGATTCCTCCAGCAATTGTGTCCGTTATCTATGAAGATGGCAGCGGTCTACCGTTTTTATTGGCATTTCTTTTATGTTTAATTACTGGGTTAGCCATTTGGTATCCAAATAGAAGTTATAGAAATGATTTAAGGGCCAAGGAAGGGTTTTTAATTGTGGTGTTATTTTGGACTGTCTTGGCCAGTTTTGGTGCATTGCCGTTTTTATTTTTAGAACAACCACAGATGTCTACCACAGATGCATTTTTTGAATCTTTTTCTGGCCTAACAACTACTGGTGCAACTGTTATTGAGGGCATCGACTATTTGCCTAAGGCCATACAGTTTTATCGCCAACAACTTCAATGGCTCGGGGGCATGGGTATCATTGTTCTTGCTGTAGCAATCTTACCTATATTAGGCGTTGGGGGAATGCAATTATATAGGGCAGAAACGCCTGGTCCTGTAAAGGATTCTAAGATGACACCAAGGATAGCAGACACAGCCAAGCACCTCTGGTACATATATTTATCTCTTACTATAGTTTGTACTTTAGCGTTTTGGGTGGTGGGTATGAATTGGTTTGATGCAATTTGCCATGCATTTTCGACCATCGCTATAGGGGGATTTAGTAACTATGATGCAAGTTTAGGTCATTTTAATAGTGTGGGTGTGAATATAGTTTGCGTCATATTCCTATGGATTGCGGCACTAAACTTTGCTCTGCATTACGCCGCTGCTAGTGGGCATTCCTTAAAGGGCTACTTTCGTGATCCAGAACTAAAAGTATTTTTCGTCATACAAGTAAGCTTAGTGTTGATTTGTTTTATTGTGCTAATGCAATTTAGTTGGTACTCAGATGCAGGGATCGCATTCGACCAAGCCTTAATTCAATCTGTATCTGTGAGTACAACGGCTGGCTTCACGACTACAGATTTCTCTAATTGGCCAGTATTTTTGCCTATTATGCTAATATTCTCGAGTTTTATTGGTGGATGTGCAGGCTCAACCGGAGGCGGATTAAAAGTTATTCGAGTGTTTTTGTTATACTTACAGGGCAAAAGAGAAGTTGATCGTTTAATCCACCCTAAAGCGGTTTATTCGGTGAAGTTAGGTGAAAGGGCGCTGCCAGACAGAGTCGTTGAAGCTGTGTGGGGATTCTTTTCAGCTTATGCCATGATATTTGTCATTATTATGGTGGGTCTTATCGCTACAGGCATGGACGACGTGACAGCTTTTAGTGCGACAGCTGCAACGCTTAATAATTTAGGACCGGGTTTAGGCGAAGTGGCTGCTACCTATGCTGATGTGTCTGATAGTGGAAAATGGTTGTTAATAATAGCAATGCTGTTCGGTAGATTGGAAGTGTTTTCATTGTTAGTACTGTTTTCCCCTACCTTTTGGCGAAGCTAAACATTTACTTTGATGCTGAATATAGGACATAAATAGTAGCGTTGATATGCTTTTTTATGCGCTATATAGTGTGGTTAGAAAAACGACACCATAGCGTAGGCTGCTTTTTCTTTTATTTGGATGTCAGCGACTAACAAATAGGTTACATCTTTAACCAATGCATTAGCTGCTGTTGATACTAAGTCTCGAATAATATCCCTGCCGCTGCATTTCGGTATTCCCCACCCGTTGCATAACTAAGTGCAGCACCAGCAGATACACCTTCAAATTATACTCGCGGCTGATGGCGATGCTTTTTCTAAATTTAGAAATACACTCATACTATATTGTGCATCCGAAGGGCTATCGACCAGAGAATAACCATTTCCACTACTAGTGATTTGTTAGATTAGTGATGTTCTATAAGCATTACGATCGAACTCTTGTACCGCAGACCGCACTTCTAGATAAATTGTTCTTTTTTCTGAGGTACAGAGTCTACAAAAATAGAAGTGCTTAGTTTAGTTTGAACATCTAAGTTCATTTTTTATGAGTTGGCTTTTGTATTTTTGCGATAACCATAAAATACCTAGTGAAGATATTACAAGCGTGCAAAATATGCCAAATGAGAACAGAGGATACTTATCTGACGTGTATTTAAGTTGGTGTTTGGTGATGTTATTGGAAATATGTTTGTTCATAAATTTAGTCCTTAAAATTTCAGAATTAAATATCTGCTATACATCAATGTAATTAGCTTTTTTAATGTTGTACAAAATATTAGCTTTGAAAAGCTAATATTTTGTACAACTTGCTACGTTTTTATACGAGATTGTTTTTTAAATACAAGTTTGCGGGCGGGTAATACGGATTGTTAGCCAAAAAAGAATGCACTGGGTTGAAATAGTTTCTCTACGTGACTAACAAACTTCTTATCAACTAGAAAAAGAATAACGTGATCGTTAGCTTCAATTTTTGTGTCTCCGTGGGCAATTATGACTTCTTCGCTACGGACTATTGCGCCTATGGTGGTTCCTGGAGGAAGTCTTATTTCGCGGATTTCTCGTCCAACTACTTTGGAAGTGTTTCTATCTCCATGGGCGATAGCTTCAATGGCTTCTGCTGCACCTCTTCTTAAAGAGTAAACATTTACAATGTCTCCACGTCTAATATGGGTTAAGAGTGCAGATATGGTGGCTTGTTGCGGAGAAAAAGCTATATCAATTTCTCCACCCTGCACTAAGTCTACATAGGCTCCGCGTTGGATCAGGACCATGGCTTTTTGAGCACCAAGTCGCTTGGCTAACATGGCTGACATAATGTTGGCTTCGTCATCGTTAGTGACAGCGATAAAAGCGTCAACTTGCTCAACATTTTCTTCGGTCAATAACTGATGATCCGAGGCATCACCTGCAAACACGATGGTCTTATCTAAATGCGCAGACAGATATTTAGCTCTCTCAGGGTTGAACTCAATTAATTTCACATTGTGATTGTGTTCAAGCAACTTTGCCAGTCCAGCACCAATTAGGCCGCCACCTGCGATCATGATGCGTTTGTAACTTGACTCTAGTTTTTGCAGTTCACTCATAACTGCACGAATATGTTTTGTAGCTGCGATAAAAAAAACTTCGTCATCAGCTTCAATAATTGTTGTGCCAAGAGGACGGATTGGTTTACCTCTGCGGTATATTGCAGCTACTCTCGTTTCAACATTAGGGATATGTTCTTTTAAAGTAGAAAGTGCATGACCTACCAATAAACCACCGTAATAAGCCTTAACCGCGACAAGGCTAGCTTTGCCATTGGCAAATTCAACTACTTGTAATGCACCTGGATAGTCTATTAGGCGTTTTATGGCCTTTGTCACTAGTTGTTCTGGCGCAATAAGATGATCTACTGGCACGTCTTGGTGCTTAAACAGTTGCTCTTGATAAATAATGTACTGTTCTGAACGAACTCGAGCAATTTTAGTAGGAGTTTTGAACAAGCTATAAGCAACCTGACAAGCCATCATGTTGCTTTCATCGCTGTTGGTTACTGCAATTAGCATGTCGGCATCCTCGGCCCCTGCTTTTTTTAGCACATCTGGGTGTGAGCCCATGCCCGCTACGACCTGTAAATCTAGTCTGTCTTGCAGGTGTCTTAAAGTATCTGGGTCTGAATCTATGACAGTGATTTCATTTTTTTCACCAACCAAGTTTTCAGCTAAAGTGGCGCCAACTTGGCCAGCACCAAGGATAATTATCTTCATTTGTGGTCTTTAAGCCTTATTATTATTACTGAGACTTTAGCAGTCTGGCATAATAGAAACCATCCATTTGTTGATCTCCCGGCAAAATCTGTTTGCCTGGCTTATCCACAGAATCGTTGTAAAAAGTATCATCTAACAATGCGTTAGTATTTCGAGATAAAAAGTCACGTATTTGTAGATGGTTTTCTTCAGGCAAAACAGAACAAGTAACATAAAGCATGGTTCCGCCAGGCTTTATGAGTGGCCATATAGCATCTAATATTTGCTTTTGTAGGCTCACTAATACATCTATGTCTTTAGCTTTCCTCAGCCATTTAATATCAGGATGGCGGCGAATAATACCAGTAGCAGAGCAGGGTGCATCAAGCAATACCCTGTCAAATAGTTGTCCATCCCACCATTTTTCAGGTGTACATGCGTCACCCACTATAATCTCAGCGTTGTGACATAACCGGGCCAAGTTTTCTTCTATTCTAATAGCGCGCCTTTCATCTATTTCTAAAGCCACTGTTTTTGCTAAATTGGGTTGTAATTCAATTATATGACAGGTTTTACCACCTGGAGCCGCGCAACAATCTAAGATTGTTTCTGCTTGTTCTGGCTTAAGATAATGAGCTGCAAGTTGCGCAGCTCCATCTTGAACAGCAAACCACCCTAAATCAAAACCGGGTAAGCTAGTGACGTCATAACCTTTTGATAATACAAATGCTTCTGGATGTCCGAGTGAAACTGTATATTCTATACATGCTTTTTCAAGTTCTTCAGAAAAATGTGCATGGGAAATTTTGTGTGTATTTACTCTGAGCCAAATTGGCGCCTTTACTTGCATATTTGCCACTAAATCAGCAAAGTCATTTTGATATTCAGCTTCAAGCTTTTTGTACAACCATTTAGGTAACCCTGAGGCTATTTGTTTATTTGGCGCTACTTGCTGAGACATTTCTTCTCTAATAAATGTTCGCAAGATAGCATTCACTAAACCTTTCATGGCGTGGGTATTGAGTGGCTGACATGCCGCAACTGTTTCAGACACCGCTGCATGTTGACTGACCCGGCTAAAAGCTAACTGATAAAACCCTAACATAATCAATTGCTCTACAATCTTGAAGCGGTTCTTTAAAGGCTTATCGAGCAGTTGCCTAAGCCAAAATTGTAAAATAGGTAAATTTCGCAAAACTCCGTAGACCATCTCTTGCAGCCAGGCTTTGTCTTGTTCTTTATGTGGTAATTGCGCAACAGGTAAACATTCCCTCGCAGATTGTCCTTCTTCTAATATCTGGTGTAATACTTTAGCCGCATCAGCACGTAAATTAAAATGATTGTAATGGGAGCCTTTTGACTGCGTATTCATAAAAAATATTTCATATTAGCGAAACACCTACTGCAAACCAATCTGCTCTACCATTCAGCACATCAGCGGCTGGCATTGGTTTTTTGCCGGGAAGCTGTAACGTTGTCAACAATAAACTCTGATTACCCGTTGTCACTAAAATGCCTTTTTTGTCTGCATGAACAATTTGGCCAACAGGGATATCAGGATTTTCGTTTTTAACAACATCAGACGAATATACTTTTATATTAGAGTCGTTAATTGTGAAAAAAGCGACTGGCCATGGATTAAATGCACGAATATTTCTTTCAAGTTGTTCTGCAGGTAAATCCCAATCAATTTTGGCTTCTTCTTTTGATAATTTTTTTGCGTAACTGGCCAGCTCATTATCTTGGACCTGAGGTGTTAATTCAGTTAGTGCGTTCAATGTTTCAATTAATGCCTTAGGGCCAATTTCAGCTAGTTTTTGATACAAGCTTGCACTGGTATCTTGTTTGGTAATGGCAAGTGACTGCTTAAACAACATAGCACCTGTATCGAGGCCTTCATCCATTTGCATGATTGTCACACCCGTTTCGCTGTCACCCGCCCAGATCGAACGTTGAATTGGCGCAGCTCCTCGCCATTTCGGTAATAAAGAACCGTGCACGTTGAGACAACCCAATTTTGGGGTCTTGAGTATAGAGCTTGGTAAGATCAATCCATATGCGACCACTATCATGATGTCTGCTTGTAGTTCAGCTAAATCAAGAAGTGCCTCTGCTGTTTTCAACGATTGAGGTTGAAATACAGGGATTGAATATTCAAGAGCTAATTTTTTTACTGAACTGGCTTGTAGCTTTTTACCTCGACCAGCTGGGCGATCTGGTTGACTGTATACAGCAATAACATCATGTTCAGAGTCTATCAGTGCTTGTAAATGCAATGCTGCAAACTCTGGTGTTCCAGCAAATACTATTTTTAACGGGTTATTCAATTGTGTCTTAGCCTTTTGTCGCAAGTCGGGCTTCTTTTTCTAACTTGGTTTTAATCCTCTGGCGTTTAAGCGGGGATAAATAATCCACAAATAATTTACCTTTTAGATGATCTAGCTCATGTTGAATACAAATAGCTAATAGTCCATCTGCTTCTAGAGTGAAAGGTTCGCCTGTTTTATTAAGAGCAGAAACAGTGATTTTCTCTGCTCTTTCTACTTGTGCATAATTATTTGGTACTGATAAACAACCCTCTTCGCTGATGGTTTTACCTTCTTTATGTGTTATTTCAGGATTGATAAAAACCATAGGTGCATCTTGATTTTCTGATACATCCATCACCACCAATTGCTTGTGCACGTTTACTTGCGTTGCAGCTAAACCAATACCGTTCTCATCACGCATGGTGTCGAACATATCAGCGATTATTACGGTGATGGATTTATCAACACTTTCTATTTTTTTTGCTATTGTGCGCAATCTCTCATCAGGAAAGCGCAATACATCTAATATTGCCATTGTATTATTCAACTATAATGAGTTTCTGACTCAGGAACTAATGTAACCAATAGTAACTTTACGCTACAGTGAGAGAGTTACTATTGGTCTGTGTATTATATAGTATACGATCAAATAGAATTGACTATTTAATACGTTTCTACCTAGGCTATTCTAACGTAAATCGATCCAAAACATAATAGTCACTGCATCAAGGTGTATATAAGAATGACGAGCAAAAAATTAATTAGGTTGCTGATGCTGTTAGTGCTCATGCCAGTAAATGTTTTAGCAGACAGTATTTTAGTAAAACAAACCGCTCCTGAAGTTTATGTAGTAAAAAAAGGTGATACGTTGTGGGATATATCCAACATGTATTTGGATAAGCCTTGGCAATGGCCACAACTTTGGCGAACCAACGTACATATAACCAATCCCCATCTTATTTATCCCGGTGATGAATTACGCTTAGTTAAGAATGAAAAGGGTGAAACTGTTTTAGAGGTAGCCAGAGATTCAGTAAAACCTGAAATAAAGCTTTCTCCTGAAGGTGCTAAATCTATTAAAATACCTGAGGCTATACCCGCATTGCCATGGTCAGTTATTAAACCTTATATAGAAAATGCGATGATTATTTCGCAACAAGCTTATGATCGTTATCCCTATGTATTGGGCGACCAAGAAGGATCTGTGCGCTTTGCTACTGACAACCTTGTACTTGGAAAAGCTTCTCGACGCAGTAAAGAGAACTTGAACATTGTTAGGAAGCAAAATGAGCTTTACGACATGGACGGTAATCTTATCGGTTTACAGATTCGTCATTTAGCTAAAGCTAAGTTAATGGATGCTGATCTAGGTAACCAAAAGCTAATTAAGATATTAGAAGCCAAATTAGAGGTTAAGCGAGGCGATAAAATCATTCCTGCTGCTGCAACCGAACTACAAGAAATATCGCTCACTGCCGCAATAAGTCAAACGGGCTATATTATTGATGACTTAGAACAACATAACTTGTTAGGTAAGTATAATGTGGTAGTGCTGGACCTTGGAGCGGATCAAGTTTCTGCGGGCACGATTATGGGCATATACAGTCAGGGACCAAGAATAATTGACGGTGTTCATCCCAAATATGAAGGCGAAACTGACATGATCCGTAGTGCTTTTAACCAAGGGGATGAAATTTCTCAGCCTGCTCTAAAAGTTGGTGAGGTTATTGTATTTAAAGCTTTTGATGCAGCAAGTTATGCACTTATTACTAAATCAGCTAAAGTTATAAAAAGAGGAATGATAGTAGCAAAGCCTTAGAACTAGCTGTGGGCTAACTACCTAGAGAAAAATATGCAACAGGATGTTGATTTAGAAAGTAGTGAAAGGGGAGAGCTGGAAAATTGGTTGAAGTTGACTCAAGTTCCCAATTTTGCAGTCAGTAGTTTGAGAAAGCTAAAGCAAAAATTTGCTGTGGGATTATCGGAATTATTTAATTCATCAAAAGGGCAGCTAGAGGCATTAGGTTTTAATCCCCGACAAGTTTCAGCAATTTTATATCCCAATATGCGTATCGTAAACGTTAGCTTGCATTGGCTCAATACTACTAACAACCGTTTTTTACTGCATTTCGATCATCCTTATTATCCAACGTTGCTCAAACAGATTTCTAGTCCACCTCCAATATTATACGGTTATGGCAATCCAAAGTATTTAAATAACCATCAGATTGCGATGGTCGGGAGTAGAGCTCCGAGCCCACAGGGAAAGGAAAACGCCAAATTTTTTGGTAGACGTTTAAGCGAAAATGGTTGGACAATTACCAGTGGTTTAGCCCTTGGCATTGACGGGCTGTCCCATCAAGGTGCTGTTTTAGGCGGTTTTACAACAATAGCTGTTTTAGGTACGGCTATTGATAAAATGTACCCTCGACGTCATATCATGTTGGGTGAGCAGATTTTGCAAAATGATGGCGTGATTATTTCTGAGTTTGCACCTAACACGCCTGGACGACCAGAATACTTTCCAAGACGAAATCGTATTATTAGTGGGATGTCTGTTGGGACTTTGATCGTTGAAGCGGCAATTAAGAGTGGCTCGTTAATTACTGCAAGATGTGCTTTAGAACAAAATAGAGAAGTATTTGCGCTACCGGGAAATATTCACAACCCCATGTCTGCAGGATGTCATTATTTAATACAACAGGGGGCAAAACTGGTGACATGTGTAAACGATATTAACGAAGAGTTTCAAAATCTCATTTTATCTACTTCAGATATAAAAGCAGAAAAATTGGAAAAAAACATGTCACAAAGCTTGGATTCAGACAATTTGTTAGATAGTGTAGATTTCGAAGTAACGCCACTAGATATAGTGGCTCAGCGTAGCGGCATAGAAGTAGCGGATGTAATGTCACAATTATTAGAATATGAATTGCTCGGCCTAGTGACTGCTGTTCCTGGCGGTTACATTAAATTGGGGGAAAAATAGATGTTCGATATCCTCATGTACTTATTTGAAAACTTCATTCATAACGAAACTGAAATACGAGTCGATCAAGACGAGCTGACGGATGAACTAGTAAGAGCTGGTTTTCATCACGATGAAATATATAAAGCGCTATCTTGGTTAGAAAAACTTGCTGCATTGCAAGATACAGACATAAAACCCTATTTAGCTAAAGGTCCTAATTCCTTTGTTACTCGCGTTTACACACAAGACGAAGAAATGCGCTTGGATGTAGAGTGTCGTGGTTTTCTAATGTTCCTCGAACAAATCAATGTATTAGATTCATCTACCCGAGAAATGGTGATTGATAGAGTGATGGAGATTGATTCCAAAGAATTTTGTCTAGAGGACATGAAATGGGTCGTGTTGATGGTGCTGTTTAATGTACCAGGAAAAGAAAATGCTTACGCGCAGATGGAAGATTTGTTGTTTGAAGAGCCTGAAGGTCCACTTCACTAATTGTTTCTTATCTATAAACATTAAGAGTGATTTAATAAATGTCTAAGATTGATCACTCTCTGTTTTCAGCTAACGCGTCTGAGCAAGCTTTCGGGCCTTGTCCCAAGTGCAATGCCAAATTAAATATCAGAAGAGGTAAGTCTGGTGCCTTTATTGGTTGCAGCCATTATCCAGAATGTGACTTCTCAAAGCCATTACACGAATATGAAAATGCCGAAATCAAAAAGATTGAGGGATCTGCATGCCCGTTATGCCAATCACAGTTAGTAATTAAAAAGGGGCGTTTTGGGTTGTTTATTGGGTGCAGTGACTTTCCTGATTGTGAGTATATTGAGTCAAACTCTAATAGTGAGGTTACCCAATTAAGCTGCCCTTCTTGTAAAAAAGGACATATTACAAAGCGTTCAAATAAGTTTGGCAAGTCATTTTATGCATGTGATAATTACCCTAAATGTAAATATTTATTGAACTTGCCACCTGTTGATCACCCCTGTCCTGATTGCCATTGGCCGATCATGCAAGAGAAGAAAGGAAGTACTGAAGTTGAACTTATATGCCCACAAAAACAATGCCAATGTAAAATTCCTAAACCTCAATAACGCACGATAATTGTACTTTTTACATTGCGCCTCATAATTAGATACCTTAATTAAAATTGAATTTAAAGCTAAATAGTTTAGGACTACATGAAACTTCTATCAACCATTGAAGACGCGGAGCTCATTATTCAGGCATTACAGAAAGGAGAGCTGATTGCTTACCCAAGTGAAGCTGTATATGGCATTGGCTGTGATCCAGATAACGAAATTGCCGTGCTTAAGTTATTGGCTTTGAAAAAACGACCAGTTGAAAAAGGTTTGATTCTAGTCGCTAAAACTTATTCGCAGTTATTACCTTATGTTGATGATGCAAAGATCCCAATGCATAAACGCACAGAAATCTTTTCTAGCTGGCCTGGTCCAGTTACATGGTTATTACCTGCCGCTAGACAAACCCCCAAGTGGATTACAGGTGATAGTGATTTAATTGCAGTGCGAGTAAGTCAACACCTTGTTATAAGTCAACTATGTGAGTTATTTGGCAAGCCTTTGATATCCACGAGTGCTAATGTGTCTGGAATGATACCAGCAATAAATAGTGAACAATTATATCAACAATTCGATAAGACCTTATTACTAGTAGATGGTGCGTTAGGTGGGGCAAATAAACCTAGCCAAATCCGTCACGGAATTTCTGGTCAAACCATAAGAGACAATTAGTTAGATGACAGCCGATTCAGTGCCAGATATAAAAAAAGTAAAACAGTACTTGCTCAAGCTACAAGACAATATTTGTCAAACCTTAGAGTTAGTTGATGGAAAGGGAAGTTTTGTCGAAGACAATTGGAAGCGTGAGCTTGGTGGAGGCGGTCGAACTCGAGTGTTAACCGGCGGTAAATTTATTGAACAAGGCGGAGTTAATTTCTCCCACGTTTTCGGAGGAAAATTACCTGCATCTGCAACCGCTGCTCGGCCTGAACTGGAGGGCAGAAATTTTCAAGCTGTTGGCGTGTCATTGGTTATTCATCCTCACAACCCCTTTGTGCCTACAACTCATGCAAATGTACGTTTTTTTATCGCTGAAAAACCTGGTGAAAAGCCTGTTTGGTGGTTTGGTGGCGGATTTGATCTCACACCTTTTTATCCATTTCATGAAGATGTAGTGCATTGGCATACCGTTGCCAATAAACTTTGCCAGCCTTTTGGTGACGATGTATATCCAGAATATAAAAAATGGTGTGATGATTATTTTTATTTAAAGCATCGAGATGAAACCCGCGGAGTGGGTGGATTATTTTTTGATGATTTAAATAAACAAGGCTTCGAAAAAAGCTTCAAGTTTATGCAGGCAGTTGGTAATGGATTTTTAGATGCATATGTCCCTATTGTAGAAAAACGCAAAGACATTCCTTTTGGTCAAAAACAGCGTGATTTTCAACTATATAGACGAGGGCGCTACGTAGAATTTAATTTGGTGCACGATAGAGGCACTTTATTTGGTTTACAAACTGGGGGGCGAACCGAGTCAATATTGATGTCTATGCCACCACTTGTTCGTTGGGAATATTGTTACCAGCCAGAGCCAGAGAGCAAAGAAGCAGATTTGTATGCTAATTATCTACATCCAAGGGAATGGTTATAGTGTCTAGATATACCGTATTTGGCAATCCAATAGCGCAAAGTAAATCACCTTTAATTCATCATATGTTCGCGCAACAGGCAGGCTTAAAAATTATATATGAGCGTACTTTAGCAACAGAACAAGATTTTATTTCATCACTGTCTACTTTTTTTTTAGATGCAGATGCACAAGGTTGCAATGTGACTTCTCCATTCAAGGAGCAAGTTGCAAAGTGGGTAAACGAGTTATCTGCAGGTGCTAAGATTGCTGGAGCTGTAAATACAGTTATTAAAAAAGAAGATGGTACTTTTTTAGGCGATACAACGGACGGTAAAGGTTTAGTACAAGATCTTCTTCGCTTAAACGTGCAGATTAAAGATGCTCGTATCTTATTGTTAGGTGCTGGTGGTGCTGCTAGAGGAGTATTACAATCAATATTGGCCTTGGAGCCAAAATTATTGATGGTTGCTAACCGAACACAAGCAAAAGCTAAGCAGTTAGCTTTATTGCTACCTCAAGATAACTTTGTCGGCATAGGCCTCAATCAGTTAAATGAAGTTCAGCAACCTTTTGACCTAATTATTAATTCTACATCTGCTAGTTTGACTGGAGAGTTGCCTTCTATCCCAAATTCTGTAATTAGTAGCTGTGCTTGTATATATGATATGAGTTATGCAGATAAGCCAACTGTATTTCTTCAACACGCACAAAAATTAGGAGTGTTAAACACTTTTGATGGATTGGGTATGTTGGTAGGGCAGGCCGCAGAAAGTTTCTATTTATGGACTGGTTACCGACCTGATGTATTACCTGTCATTCAGAAACTAAGAAGTACGTTATGAATCAGACCGTTCAAGTTTTAGATGGTTGTACATATATAAGTTCAAGGGAGGCACTTAAAATAGATGTTATGGAGGCGGGCCAGATATTGGCTTGTTATATATGTGGATTAGATAAAGAAGGATTAACTTCACTTTACAATACTAAG
>Ga0307492_10000187_pt1 | contig 27380 bp, 29 predicted proteins | sample SI3LmetaG_FD_202365 | JGI IMG/M metagenome (GOLD analysis project Ga0307492, IMG submission 202365) | Sea-ice brine microbial communities from Beaufort Sea near Barrow, Alaska, United States - SI3L | ecosystem: Environmental > Aquatic > Marine > Coastal | place: USA: Alaska | collected 2017-05-06 | reverse complement strand
TAGCATATTCTCAGACAGGTATGACGGGCCCAATGCGCGAACAAACGCATAATAGCCCGACAGCGAACTCGACAGCGGCGTCAATGTCAGCTCTGGATATACCGTCACCGCATGAATGCGGCGATTGGATTGCGCATCGGTTTTCAAGTAGGTGTAGCCAACCCCTAACGACAAGCTGGTGCGGTTCGTGCGCTTGAATTCATAAAAGGTATAGTCGATACCGACCTGCTGATTGTCTTGATCGGCACCTAGCTGCGGGCCGCCGCCAGCGGATACCAGCACGTCATCAGCTCGGCTGGCACTACCTTGCAAAACACAAAACAGCAGCATGAAACGAATCAAGGCACGGCCGATCACGCAGACCAACGCTTGAAGATCAACGACGTATTGATGCCACCGAAAGCGAAGTTGTTACTCATCACATATTCACAGTCCAGCGTCCGGCCTGCACCTTGAATATAATCCAGCGCACCACACTCCGGGTCTGGCTCTTGTAGGTTAATGGTGGGGTGAAACCACCCATGATTCATCATGGCTATACTCGCCCAGGCTTCGATACCACCGCAAGCGCCTAACGAATGTCCCATATAACTCTTCATCGAGCTGATCGGCGTCTGGTTACCAAAGACCTCAAAACAAGCCTGGCTCTCGGCCACATCACCCCGGTCAGTGGCGGTACCGTGGGCGCTCACATAACCCACCGCCTCGGGGGCCACCAGCCCATCCGCTAGGGCCAATTCTATAGCGACACGCATTCTGTCACTGGACGGCTGGGTCACATGGGCACCATCGCAATTGGTACCAAACCCGACAATCTCCGCGAGAATATTCGCCCCCCGCGCGGTCGCGTGCTCCAACTCCTCCAGCACAAGGCAACCCGCACCTTCACCGATCACCAAACCATCCCGGCCTTTGTCGAACGGACTCGGCGTCAACTGCGGTGTGGAATTTTTCGTACTGGTGGCATACAGCGTATCAAACACGGCAGCTTGTGCTGCGCTCATCTCTTCCGCTCCCCCCGCAACCATCGAGGTCTGGTAGCCATGCTTGATCGCCTCATAGGCATAACCAATCCCCTGACTGCCGGACGTACAGGCACTGGATGTTGTGATGACCCGCCCCTTGAGCTGAAAAAATACAGCCAGATTAACAGGCACGGTATGGGCCATCATCTTGATATAGGAATTTGCATTCAGACTACCAGTCGACTGCGTCAGCAACATATTGGCAAAGTCCATGGTCGCCTCTGGATTACCTGACGATGACCCAAAGGATACGCCCATGGAGCCATCCTTGATTGACTCGTCATCCAACAGGCCAGCTTGAGCTAATGCCAATTCGGTGACACGCGTACCCATCATGGCACCGCGGCCCATGCTGCGTATCATCTTTCGGTTATAGTGTGCGGGTCGTTCAAAATCGCTGACCGGCGCCGCCAGCTTAGTATTAAGCCCCTCGAAAACTTCCCACTCGGGCATATACTGCACGCCAGATTGTAGGGCTTGCATGTTCTTTTCTACCGTCGCCCAATCCTGACCAATCGGCGTGATAGCTGACATGCCTGTGACGACGACTCGCTTCATTAGAACATCCCACCGTTAACTGAAATAACCTGCCGGGTCACATAACCCGCCTCGTCACTCATCAAATAACTGACAAGACCTGCAACCTCATCAGCTGTACCCAGACGCTGCACAGGTATCATCTTCATCGCTTCATCCATATGCTCGACCGTGTCGAGCATATCTGTGTCGATCAACCCTGGCGCGACACAGTTGACCGTGATCTTACGTTTGGCCAGCTCGATCGCTAACGCCTTGGTAGCTCCGATGATGCCGGCTTTGGCGGCGCTGTAGTTTACCTGCCCACGATTGCCCATCAGCCCTGACACCGACGACATAGTCACAATGCGACCCGCCGAGCGGCGCCGAATCATGGGCATCACCAGCGGAAAAAGCACGTTGTAGAAGCCGTCCAAATTACTGTGAATGACACTGTCCCAGTCTTCATCCGTGAGGGCCGGGAATGCGTTATCGCGACTGATGCCGGCATTGCATACGACGCCATAGTAGGCGCCATGCGCTTCCATGTCGGCTTCTAACAATGCCTTGCAGCGAACTCTGTCGCCAATATCAAACTGCAGCACGCGCGCCTCAACGCCTGTGGCTGCAATACTCGCACAAACCTCATTAGCCGCATCAATCTGCGCATGACAGTGCACCACTACATTGAAACCATCATTACCCAGACGCTGAGCCACGGCCTTACCGATACCACGACTGGAGCCCGTGACTAACACCGTGTGTCCCATATTTTGTGGCTTCATACGTTAGCTTCCTGCAAAAACAGCGCGACATCATCGGGCTGATAAACATTAATGTTAGCCGATATACTCTCGCCCAGAGTTTCAATTCGGCATTCGAATACGCCCAGCCCAATGTCAGCCTGCACGATGCGCGTGATAAAAATATCCAGCCGAGCATGCAATGGAAAGCTGGCAAGGGTGGTCGAATAATCTCGGGAGCCCACCAAAAAACCCAGCTTGATCGGCTCATTGTCGATCTGCGCCTTCACACCCGCCCAGGCGGCAATCGCTTGCGCCATATACTCAATACCTAACGCGCTCGATACGCCGCCATTGCGCAGGAACGGATTACTCGCACGGATGGTTGCTATCGCATGCAGTGACTCGGCGTCACTGTCAACAACCTCGTCCAGAAAACTCATACCGACACGGTGAGGCACCAGATCATCTATCGCATATTGATGGGTCAATCGACGTCTCCACTGGCACATTGTTCAAAAATTAAACTGACATTATTCCCACCGAAGGCAAATGAGTTACTCAACGCCCGCTCAATCCCCGGCTGGTGAGCATCGGCGGGGGTCACCCATGCCACGGGCGCCAGGTCATCATCGACCACGCCATCCCAGCGATGAATCGGCAAGGGTTGATCAAACGCGGGATTGACGAGCAGCCAGCAAATGGCAGCCTCAATAGCACCAGAGGCGCCTAGGCAATGCCCGGTCAGGGGCTTGGTTGAACTGCACGGCACCTGATCACCAAACAATCGATTCACGGCCAAACATTCCATCTGGTCATTCTGCAGGGTACCAGTGCCGTGCAGATTGATATAGTCGATGTCCGTAGACTTTTGGTCGGCCTGCAGTAGCGCCTGCGCCATAGCGCGATAGGCGCCGTCGCCGCTAGGGTCGGGTGCGGATATGTGATGGGCATCTGAGGTTTCGCCGACACCTGCCAGCTTCACCGGCCCCGGTGTGCGCGTCATGAGGAACACCGCTGCGCCCTCACCAATATTTATGCCGTCGCGATTTTTACTCCCCGGGTTGCTGACGCCGGCGCTGGTGGCAGACAGTGCACGAAAACCCTGTACCGTCAGCCCACACAACGTATCCACACCACCGGCAATCACCGCATCGCAAATGCCCATAGCTAACAGCCGGCGACCACTCGCCAGCGCCCTGGCGCCGGAAGAGCAGGCAGTGGAAATGGTGTAGGCCGGTCCGGTGATTCCCAGCTGGCGCGATAAAAACTCAGCCGCCGAACCTATGTCTTGATGGGCGTAAGTGAAATCTTCAGGGAACTTGCCAGACCCAGCATAGTCTCGAAAGACAGACTCAGTCTCGGCGATACCTGAGGTGCTGGTACCCAGTATGATGGCGATGCGATCACAACCGAACTCACTGATGGCGGCACTAATGTCAGCTTCAATTTGTTGAGTCGCAAGGTACAACAACTGATTGTTACGGCTCTCGTCCTCAAGCGGCGTCGCCGTTAATTCTGGATCAACCTGTCCCAGCATTAAGGCATGGCCTGGCGAGAACTGATCGGTCAACGTCAGAAACTGTCGATCCGCAGATCGCAGCTGTTTGCTGACGTCACCCACACTGTTGCCCAATGCGCTGATAATGCCCAGTGAGTTTAGGTAGGCGTTCATAATCGCTGATATTCCAGTGTCGTCACATCCAGCGCCACGCCCAATGCATAGTCATCAATATGAATAGTCGCAGGCCACGTACTCGGCAACTGAGCCGTAGATTGAGTTTCAACCATGAGCTTACCCTGATAGTACGCTTTTCTCACCCCCGCCTGCGCGTCAAGCCGCCAGTCGTCATGATAGGCGGCCTGCAACGTAGACGTGGGCCACAAAGCCAGTTGCATCAAGCCAAGGATATGCCCCCCGGGGATCTGCACTTGCGAGAAAGCCGCGCTGTGCTGCACAACTTGGCCATCATAAGTCAGCGTATAGAGCCGTTGACCCGTCGCAGTCAGGCTTACCAGCGTAATCTGTGCCTCAGTAACATGCAGTACCACAGTGTTCTGCAGCGGTTCGCTCGCCCCGCGCCCACGGGATTGACTGACAATCACTTGCGTCGCCTGGACGCTCAAACCTAGAGACGCCGGCGCCAGCAGCGGCAGTGCCGGCATAGACAGTACGGACAATGACCGGCTCTGACACCCCCCCAACAACAGGCAGACGAGGGCCGCGCCCATAAGAGAGGTGAGCCGTGTGCCTAGCCGAGCGGCGGCGGGCGACACTAGGCGCCTTGACATATTTGCGCCAGAGTATTCAGTCGCCGTCCACTTTCCTTCACATAGGGGTTTTTAATATCCCACGCATAGCCGGCTAATATCGAGCTGATCATCCGAGTGACATTCACATCCTGCCGCTCGGAAAAAATAACGTCCTGAAAGCGGCCGTCGTACCAGGCCTCAACAAACGTACGGAATGTATCCACACCCAACTTCAAAGGGCGCGCAAACTCTTCATCCCAATCGACCAACTCACCACGCAACTGCCTGTCCAATACATCAACAGCCAGCTCAGCTGATTTCATGGCAATGGTCACGCCGGATGAAAACACCGGATCAAGAAACTCCCCGGCATTACCCAGTAACGCGTAGCCTTGCCCCCACAACTGTTTAACATTACAGGCATAGCCTTGCAGGCGGCGCACTGGCGAGCTGAACTGCGCGTTATTCAACAAACCACAGAGCCTGGGCTCTGCATTGATCCAGATCCTGAGCTGCTCGTCCAAATCTTGATCCGCGACGCCGGCCAGCTCCAGAGGCAGTACCACCCCAACTGACGCACGACCCTGACTGAAAGGTATCAGCCAATACCAGACTTCCTTAATCTGCGGATGCACGCAGATCAGAATTTTATTCCTGTCGAAATCGTCTTCCAGAATGCCATCATCAATATGCGCGAACATCGATGCTCGCACGGGAAAGTCAGAGCTTTGTTCTAGGTCGAACAGGCGTGGCAACACACGCCCAAAACCACTGGCATCGAGCACGAACCTGGCTTCAATGACATCAGACTTCCCGTCGGCATGCTCAATTTGAACCTGGCAGGGCAGCGTGCTGTTATCCACCCCTATCACACTGACACCAAAGTCTATCTGCGCACCAAGCCTGCTAGCTTCATTGGCAAGGGTTTGATCGAAGCTGTCTCTTGGCACTTGAAAGGTCGTACCCCAGCCTTCAGAAAATTTTTCGCGAAAATCAAAATCGGTGTAACGATCACCTCGGCTGAAGGCCGCGCCATTTTTTTGCTGATAACCCATCGCTTGCACTGCGGGCAACAAGCCAGCGGCTTCCAGTGACTGCATACATTCTGGCAATAGGCTCTCACCGATAGTGAATCGGGGGAAATGTTGCTTTTCCACCACCCTGACACTGTAGCCTTTGTTGCATAAAAGCGCGCTTGCAACGCTCCCTGCAGGACCCGCGCCGATCACCAGCACATCATAAACCATCGGTCTTACCACCCCTTCGGTAGTTGTCTAAAAAGGTCATACTCAATAGCCACGCCATTGTGATGCCCAGCATAACCATTTGTCCAAAGAACTGCAGAACCGGTGTCTGGCTCAGAGCCAGCAACCCAAAGGCCAGTATGGTGCTCAAGGCACTGGCACTGACCGCCAGCAGCGCATGATCGGCGGCCCCAGACTCGGTCAGGAAAATGCCCATATCCAACCCAATACCTAGCACCAGCACGGCCGCCAACAGATGAAACAAGGTCAGCGCCTGACCCAACATCATTAACCCGATGATCGCGCCTAATGTTGCCAGGGCAGGCACGGCGACGATCAACAGGGCCTGGCGCTTGAAACGCAACCACAGCAGACATGCTATGACACAATAGATAACCCCGAGCCAGAGACTCATCTGCTGGCGGTATAACCCGAGCACATCATTAATCCTGCCCGTGGTATCAACAAATTCAATGCGCGGCTCTGCTGCCGCCATTGCTGACAATGTCGACAGCGCTGATTCGTCGAGCACACCACTGACCAGCACCATGGAACCCTGCAGTTGCCCTGTCACCGGATCGCGGACAATCAGGCGCTGTAAAAACGTGTTGAATGGCCAGTCTTGCCATACCTCAAACGTCAATCTTTCATCCGCCAACCTATCTAGATCGGACTGGTGTCGCGCTAGCATCACCTCTGGCAGCTGCAATGCTTGCCAGAACCGCGGCGGGTCACTACTCTCGCCTATGTCTGCAACGGACAGGTCTGTAGCAAACAACTCAGCAGTGTATAGTGTCTCGATGGCACTGACGTTAGATCGCTGTAACTGCAAAGATGGCAAAAAGGATGATACCGCCTGGTAACGCGCCAGCCGCCCATCGTCTGCCAGCACATTAAGCTGCTGGAGCAGACGCTCCTCGGTCTCCAGCAGCGTCTGCAGATCATCCCCCGCGACAAGAAAATAACGGTTGGCCACGGGCGTCTTGAGCAGTTGTTGCACGACTTGTTCGTCCGCCATGGCAGCCTTCGAGGCGGTATTCAAGCTACGCACATCGTCGGCGACATCGGTCTGCATCGCAATAACCAACAACGGCACACCCCCTAACAGCCAAAGTAGCTTACGCGGCCGATAGCTTCGATTTGCACGCAAAGCAGCCAGCCAGTCCAGCCGCTGCTGCAAATAGGGGCCACTGGAGACATTGATAGCCGAATACCAGAGCACCATCGTCAGCCAGGTAGACAACAGGCCTATCACGGCAAAAATAGCCATCTGTTGCAGGCCAGGAAATGGCGTGAGCAGAAACGACAAATACGCCACCAGGCTTGAACCCAGACCCAGCGCTAGCGCAGGTAGTAGGCGCAGCGTCACAACCGGCGCTGTGTCCTTGCTCGAAAATGCACATAGATAGTGAAAAATATAATCAACCGAAACGCCAATCAAACTGGCGCCAAATACTAGGGTGATAACATGAAGATCATCGATCAATCGCAGCGATACAGACAGCGCAACGACACAACCCACCAGTATCGGCGTGATGGTTAATAACCAATCACGAACTCGGCCGAAGATCACATAGATCAGCAGCAGTATGCCCAACAACGACCCCACGCCGATGGTCGACATCTCGAATTTAGCTTGCTCGGCACCCGCAGCTGCATGAAACAATAACCCTGAACGCCGACTCGATAACTGCGCCGTCTCAACCAGCTTGTCTGCCTGTTGTATAACGCGCATGGCGCTATCCTGCAGCGCCAGGTCAAACGCATCACCGGCAAACTCAGCAAACACAACGCGATAGAACTGACCGTCAGCACGAATATAGATACCCTGCGCGTCAGTCGTTAACGGCGCTGGCAGCGGCAACGATTGTAGCCAGCCGCCAAACAGATTGAAGGGGTCATCCACGAATGAATAGGCGCGCGGCGCTGGCACGGGGCTATACAAAGCCTGTAATGCCTGCCGGGACAGCTCAGGGAACTGCCCACGCTTGATCATTTCTCGAGTATCGCTATCAAGAAAACCAAACCGATAGGGCTTATAGGCAGTCGTCAGGTCGTCAGCTGAAAATTGCGTATAGGCCTGCCTGACGTCTTTAAAGGTACCCGAGGCCCGTAGTTGCTCAGCATACGCTTGAGCAACTTGGGAGACCTGCGCGGCTTGCGTATCATCGCCTGCCACCATGACAACCAACAGATTTCTATAGGTACCAGTCAGCTGCGCGGCCGCCTGATCGGCAAGGGGACTCTGGACCTGCTGCGGCAACAGCGCCAACACGCTGGTATCCAGGGTTATACCCGTTCTTGCGACGCCAGCTAGGTGGGCGATACAAAAGATCACCCACAGGCCCCAGGCCAGTGCGCCAATTCGATATAGCTTCACTAGCATGGCAGCCTAACGATAACGTAACTCCTGAAGTTCAATGAAGAGTTGGTCGCCATTATGCTCCTGCATACGAAAGGCGCTGACCTGGCCCTCGCCGCTGAGCTCTATCCAGTCAATGGCCAACCCCAATACACGATCAGTTGGCACAAGCCGCGTTACATCAAGATTATCGTCTGCCACCAGCGTGAACTGCCGCGCCAGTCGCTGTGGGTCACTGAGCAATATGCCGTAGAAGATATCACCGAGAACACGCACCACAGGTTGTTGTTCAGCCGTCAACGTCATGACCGGCCTGTCGCCATCGTATTGCACGATTTTATCGGCATAGATCAGCAGGCGACTGGTGACCGGCGACGTCACCTCCCAGGTCAGCTGACCGGCTTTTTCAAAGCGGAACTGGCCCGCAGATTTCAATGCCATCGGCATCTGTGCAAGATGCTTGGTTTGGGTGAAGTTGCCCTCCAACACCGTAAAGTCACGGGCGGTCCCCAGTCGGTCAGCAAGACTGCCGATTTTTGTTGGGCTGTCAGCGTGTACAAATCCAGTAAGCAGCAACAACACGCCTAGCAAACCGTTCTTAATCACCTGTGTGACCAACAATGCCTTCACTCGACACCTAGTTTCTGCAATAAAATGGCTGGCGATTGCATGCACATCTCCTGGCTTTTTGAATCCACTGCGACCTGCACGGTATGGCCTTTGGTAAGGCGCTCGTCAGAGGCTAGGTCAAATATTTCGTATTTGATCTTCAAGCGATATTCCCATTCGACCAACGTCGCTTTGACTCTGATCTTTTGACAAAATCGCGCTGGCTTTGGATAACGCACGTGCAGATCAATTACCGGCCAGCCGTAACCAGATGCCGCCATTTGCAAGTAGTTATAATCGATCTGGTCGAGCAGAACACAGCGCGCTATCTCGAAATACTTCACATAGTGGCCATGCCAAACAATGCCCATCAAATCAACATCGTGAAATGGCACTTCAATAATCGTTTCAGCTTCCCAACTCACAATACTTGTTCCTCCACCCTATTAGTCCAGCGCAAGCTAAGCGCACATTCTCTATTGTTCATTCTCACGCGCCCAGAACCGATAAAATTATTCCATTGCAGTGGCACTTTAAGGGCCTGCCCCTCAAGTACCCGGGCATATTGTTGCCCATAAACAACCAATGATGCCTGACGATCACCACACTGCAGCCTTGCCCAGTGCACCGCGGACTCAGATGTCTGTTGCGTGGCTTGCCGGGTCGATGGTTTATCCATAACGACGCCAGAGAATCATCGGTGACTTTATCAGCATTAGCAAAAACAGCCGGGTGTGCATACGCGTGATCAGGAAGTTGTCTTCAAACATTCGAAAGTGAGACAGGCCATCAAGCGGATACTTAACATGAGTTTGAAGACTTTTCAGCGGCCAAGCTCGCCAGCACCAACGCACCATTAACTCGGGATCAAAGTCCATCCGATCACCCATCGCTTCGCTGCTTATCAATTGATTGACGCGCTGCAAGGGGTAGACACGAAAACCACACATGCCATCGCGCACCTGCAACGACAGGCTATTAACCCACACCATCACATGGGTGAGGTAGCGTGCATACAGGCGCAGTGTTGGCACCGACTCATCGAACTGCGGCACACCTGCGATGATCGCGTCAGGTGTGTCAGCAGCGCTTTGTAGAAAGATCGGGATATCCTGAGCATCGTGCTGACCATCCGCATCTAGCTGCAATCCGTGTGAAAAACCCATGGCTTCGGCTCTGGCAAGCCCCGCCTTAACGGCGGCGCCTTTGCCACTATTGACAGCGAACTCCAGCAACTCGATATGCGGGTCTTTGAGCTGCAATTCACGCAATACCGAAGTGCAGCGCTCATCACTGCCATCGTTAATGAGCAATACAGGGATTAGAGGCATCTGCTCACGTATCTGCGCCAACATCAGCGGAACAGCCATAGCATGGTTAAACACTGGTATAACGATGCACGGCCGAAAAGAGGGATAGCTGCCACTCATGATGGCTGAAACCGCATGGTGCCAGACGAATGAATACCGATATCGGATTGATATCTAAAGCTCACACTGTTAGATGACGGCAAGAATGTCAGTGTGCAATGTAAAGCTTGCTGGGGTCGTACAACTTTTTGAAACTTGAGCCGGCGCACGTTGGCGAAGCCAGTAGATACTTGGAACAATACGCGGGCGTAATGCTCAACCCAAAATATCATCGCCATTCCTGGCAGGATCGGGCTCTGCGTAAAATGGCCGTCAAAAAATAGCAGATCATCAGGGATGTACATGGCTATCTCCCAGGTCTGCTCATTGATATTGTCGAACAAACTCACCCTGGGCAGTTGCCGACGACCGGCGCCTTCCTCAAAAAACATATCCAGCAGCGCGCGCGGTGTCTTGCCTTGTTGGTTATTAGGCATACGCGTGAGAAAGCGCCAGTGTTTGGGCACTACCACCGCTTCGACATGTTGCAATAGATGCTCGGTAAATAGCTGATTCAGCGCTCGCTTTCCCTGCGTTTGCAGGCAATCAAGACCATCGACATTGAGTACGACCAATGCCGCCGAGGCATCTCGACGCGTTTGCCTGTCAATCACCCTCGCCTGCAGAACAAAAGGATGCGCCGTCAGATATCGCTCCAAGGCGGTCAAGCTGACACGCTTGCCTTCAATTTTGACAATTGTGTCAATCCGCCCTCGCAGATGAAAAGCATCAGCACTCACCAGTTCTACCAGGTCGTCAGCCAGCCACCAATCCCCGGTCTGCAGATTAGGTGATTGCAGCTCCAGGCGCTGAGTATCGGCTTGGGCTTTGATCCTGACACCAGCAAATAATTGCCAGGGTTCATCCACTGATCGTTGCTGACGCCAGCCAATGCCGCCGGTCTCAGAGCTACCAAACACCTCGGTGGCATACATCAACAACCGCGAGTGAACTACCTGCGCGGCCTCATATGATAACGGTGCAGCGGAGGAAAATACGGCCCTGAGACGAGAGCGCATCTCATCCCAAGGTAGTTGCGCGGGCAACCGGGCTAGGTGACTCGGACTGCTCACCAGCACCAACGCCGCACTGCCCGTTGCCGCAAGCAATATATCTTCGGTGTACTGGCAGGTTCTTTGCTGAAACGGCATGCCGGCTGCGAGGGGCCACAGCAGTCGGAACAACAAGCCGTAGATATGCAAATGACTGACCGTGCTGATAACGCTTGCACCACGCAGTCCCTCACCCCAGCAAGTGTCCAGCGTTGTGACCTCGCGACTCAGCTGGCCAAAACTCTTTTCAATTAAGACGGGCACACCCGTACTACCCGAGGTAAACAACATGATACGCGCGGGCACAACATCGAGCGGTGCGCTTGAGTCAAACGTTTCGCTGCTCGCGTGGGCATCGCTAGCATCAAGCACAGGATGACTCACGACGGCAGGATCGAAGCCACCGATAAACCCCTGAACTTGCTCATTCAGCAAACGCTGGGTGTCGGGTTGATTGTCGCCTGCCAAATAGATGGTTTTATTGGTTGCCCAGAGCGCGAACAACACGACTGAAAATTCAATACAATCCTGACTATAAAGTGCCCAGCGCTGCTCATCACGGCCAGCTAGGAAGGTGCACCAGCCGGCCACACGTTGTCGCCAGTCGTCCCAGTGCAACGTCGTACCATCAACATATTGGGCCACCACGGAATTCGGCAGCCGGTCGGCCGTTAGCAGGTGCTCTATAGGAATGTAGGAACTATTCATCTCGTGTCTCTGTGCCAGCCCCGGCCAGCGCCAAGCACCACCAAATTTTCATGCGCCGCGGCTTAGCAGCTCTTCAATGGCATCGATGACATCATTCACCGTGCGCACGTTTTTAAACTCTTCCGGGGCAACTTTCTCACCAGTCCAGTCTTTGAGCTTCACAATCAGATCGACCGCGTCGATGCTGTCAATATCAAGATCTTCATACAAACGCGCATCTTCTCGCACGTCACTGGGGTCTACCTCAAACAGCTGCTCAAAAATCACCGTTAACTCTGTCAGTATCTCTGTTCTCGACAGCATCAACAGGCTCCTTTGGTTCGAGTGCTGGTGACCAGCAACGCTAGGTTAGCGACGCTAGAGAAATGCTCCCGAGTGGCCTCATCCTCGGCGTCTAGCTGAATACCGTAGCGCCGCTGCACTTCAAGACCGATCTCTAATGCATCAATAGAATCCAGACCCAATCCTTCGCCAAACAAGGGCGCGACTGAATCAATATCATCTGCCGAGATATCCTCAAGATCGAGGGCCTCAATCAGCATTTTCTTTAACTCAAGCTCCAACTCTTTCATGCAAATGAGTATCCTTCGTTAATAGTGTTTGCAAATTACCTATCACCACTTGTCCCCTATCCAGCATCAACGGACTACAGCTGAGGATAACGGGCTCGAGACTATGCGCGGTACGTATCGCGATGTTCGCTGCTCCACGCTGCACGGACGCAGCCGCCAATTCTATCACCGTCGCCGGGTCGTCATTGACTATAAAACGAGAAAAACGTAACACCAGTCCCAAAAGCGGATAAATGAACGGCGCTAGCTTAACAATGCAGTCGCCATTGGGCACTATCGATATCAGAAATACAACATCCAGCAGTCTTGGATGCCTCGCTTGGCAAAAGCCTCACGATTGCCTCGGGCCACGCAAAAGGTTTTCCAGCTCACCTACGCGGCTATACGTTCCACCGCCTCATGGCACACCCGATCAGGCGTTTGACCTCCCACGACTGTTGCTTTCTCCCTGCATCGTAAAATTCAAAGTAATGACCCCAATAACTACTCGGAAGGTTTCACGAAACACAAGCCTGCCATTGTTTCTTGTTGGCAAACTCCATCAACGAAGAGGATGTGAAAGTGTAAACAAATTTCTACTTCTTAAAACGTTCAATCTAGCTTGAACTATAACGGGTGAGCATATGAGCACTGTGTAGAGCTGCGAGGATGGTGACTGGAGGTGATCTACCACGCGCCGAACAATATCAGCTATTTTTATCAATTCGTGTCAATAGCTGTAGAATTACATTTTGTTCTCTATTTCCTGTTATGGCAAAAGGACTAATGTCGAGTTGGGGGTGATAGTGCGCAGCTGCTTGGGCTATATCTTCTTGCAGCAGTGCTAACTTGGCTAAGTTCTCTTTAAAGACGCTGGCAATTTCATCTTTTTCATAATCTTTATAGAGATTGTTATTTAAGTCCTTTAAGAATGGAAATTGAAATGGGTCAATATAGTCATTGCTCGTGGCAAAACTGTCGAGTTTGCCCCAGTCAGAAAAGAGCTGCTGTATATTGCCATTCATCTCACCCAATAATTCAAAGTCTCCTCTGAGTGCAAACAGCCTGTCCGTGTCTGAGAACAAACCTTGAATAAATAGAAAGGCGGTGAACGACCAATAAACGGCAAAGTCCCAAAGTACTTTTACCGGCATAACAACTGGATTACCAAATAGATGATATTGACCTTGATACACCACATTGGTGTTTTTGATAATGTTTAAATAAAATAGATTAAGAATAAAACTCATGCCATTGGTGTCTTCGCCTTTCTCAGATGCCTCTATAATATTGCTAACAAAAGTATTGCTAATGCCGATAATATCGCTGCCGGGTGAATAGAAGGGGTCTAAAAACGAGCCGGCTTCACCGGTTAAAAACCAACGCTTATTCGAGTACACTTGTTTGGCGTCGTGCGCAAAGTTTTTCAGAAATTTAAAATCTTGTACTTTACCTAAATATGGACGAACTTTTACGGCGCATAGCGGTTGATGCTCGCCTAACCAAGCCATGGCTTTATCGATGTTATTATAAGCCGATAAATCGTGGTAATTATTATCGGCGACAATGCCAATGCTGGTAGAACCCGAAGAGAGTGGAATTAGCCACACCCAGTAACCTTCACCCATTAAGTGGTTGGTGCTAAACCAGCGATTGTTATCGCCTGGATGCATGTCGCGCCATTCAGAATCCTCAGACCAGTCATTAACACTGATTTTAGCGTCAACTCTAAACCACGCCGCGCTGACTTTGTGCTGGCTTTCTAAGGAAAGACCTAATTTGCGCTTAATCAATGAAGCCCGCGAAGAAGCATCCACTACATACTTGGCGTCTACATTTATAAGCGCTTGTTTACTTATGTCTCTCACTTCTATTGTGTGATTAGCCTCGGTGTTAGAAATACTTAAATCATTCACATTAAAGCCAGACCAAAAGCTGATGCCTTGTTCAATACAGCGCTGGCCCAAATAATTTTCAAAAATGCCTCGGTCTAATTGATAGCTTGGACTAGGGGGGAAGAGGTGCGCACCAAACTCTAAACGTTTTTCTAGGCTAATTGTATTATCCAGATTTCTAGCATCGGGATTAAAGAAAAAACGTAAGCCAAGTTTTGGCAGTTGTTCGTCATCTAAATGTTGGCGTAGGCCTAATGTTTCAGCAAAATAATAGGTGGACAATTCGACTAACGATTCGCCAACTTTATGGGCTGAATGTTGTACCGGGTGAAATTGTTTCTCTATCACTAAGATGGAGAGAGAATCTCTGAGCTGCTTTAATTGTAGCGCCAAGGATAAGCCGGCAAGGCCACCTCCCATTATGACAACATCATAATAGCCGGGATTATTTTCAGCCATCATTTACCCCACCGTTTGAAAACAAGCGAGGTGTTAATGCCACCAAAAGCGAAATTATTACTCATAACATGATGGGCGTTTATCTCTCGACCATCACCGGTAATATAATCCAAATCACCGCATTCAGGGTCAACATTGTTCAAATTAAGCGTAGGATGGAACCAGCCACTATTCATCATATTAATACTTACCATAGCTTCTAGGGCGCCACAAGCACCTAACGTATGACCTGTATAGCTTTTAAGCGAGCTAATCGGCGCGCCAGGCATTAAGGCGGCCGTGGCGTTGGTTTCTGCGATATCACCACGATCTGTTGCTGTGCCATGGGCACTAACATAATCAATAAGCTCTGCTGTAATATCAGCGCTGTCTAAGGCTAATTGCATAGCATGCTGCATGGTGTCTTTATTCGGTTGGGTAACATGAGTGCCATCTGAATTTGTGCCATAACCGACCAATTCTGCATATATTTTCGCACCACGTGCTTCTGCATGCTCTAACTCTTCTAACACTAACGTACATGAACCTTCGCCAATGACTAAACCATCGCGGTTTTTGTCAAACGGGCTTGGCGTTAATTCGGGCGTGTCATTTTTTGTGCTAGTGGCATATAAGGTGTCGAATACCGCTGCTTCAGTCGGACAGAGCTCTTCGGCGCCACCGGCTAACATCATGGTTTGCTGGCCTGAGCGAATTGCTTCAAAAGAATAACCGATCGCTTGAGAACCAGAGGTGCATGCTGACGATGTGGTATAAACACGGCCTTTTAACTTAAAGTAGATACCAACATTAACCGCGGTGGTATGCCCCATCATTTTTATATAAGAAGTGGCATTCAGACCTTTAGTGCTATTGTTCAATAACATATTGCCAAAGTCAGCAATAGCAGAAGGGCTGCCCGTTGACGAACCATAAGCAACGCCACATAAGCCGCTTTCCAAAATGGGATCGCCAAGAAGGCCGGCGTCTTCCAAAGCGCGCTCGCTCGCTACGGCAGCATATAAAGCAACAAGGCCCATGCTACGGGTCACTTTACGATTAAAGTGAGCAGGCTTTTCAAAATTACTAACAGGTGCGCCGAGTTTTGTATCAAGGCCTGAGTATTTTTCCCAGTCTTCGATATATTGGATACCGTTCTTTTTGGCACGCAAATTTTCTTCGATGGTTTCCCAGTTATCTCCAATCGGTGAAAAACCTGCCATACCTGTTACAACAACTCTTTTCATTTAGCACATTCCGCCGTTTACAGCGATTACTTTTCGCGTTATGCAAGAAGCTTCATCCGACATTGAAAATGTAAACAATACCTGATGCTTCTTCTTAGCCGATTTTTCTTAACAGAATTATTTTTCATTTTCGCCTATTAGCGCATCTTCAAGCATGTCGGTTTCAATAGTACCTGGCGACACACAATTGACCGCTATTTTACGTTTACCCATCTCTAAAGCAAGGGCTATGGTAGCGTCGAAAATACCGGCTTTAGAGGCGCAATGATTCACGTGGCCACGATGGTCGACGAAGCCTGATGACTTACGCACAGCTTCTCAGCCGTCTCTGGAAGCGACGCAATGCAGCCAATATCAAAGCCGTCTCTAGCGAGTCGTAGAACTATAGGTTTGCCGATACCACGACTTGAGCCGACAACTAAGATTGTTGATATTGTGCTAAAAAAGCGTCGGGATCATTGGGTTGAAACACACTCAATGTCGCTTCAATCAAGCAGTCCTGCCCTTCGAGCTTGCAATTGAAAGAGGCCAGACCATTTTCATCCTGAAGAATCTTATCGATGCTAATGGTCAGAGTCTCTCCGCAGTTAAAGCGACTTTTTGGGCTTAGGTACTTTCGAGAGCCTAATAGAAAACCAAGCTTTACTTCTTCGTTCATCTGCAGCGCTAAAAAACCTGCATAGGCGGCGATGGTTTGTGCCATATACTCGATGCCTGCCCATGCCGGCACGGTACTCTGATCACCAATAAAAACTCCATTGTTTCTGACGGTAACTAAGGCCTTCGCAGACATCGAACCGGCTTCTAACAGCCGATCAATTAAAATCATATTACCGTCGTGGAGGAGTAAATCATTGATCGAAATATCGGCCGGATTCATACAGCCTTGCCTATAATCACTGAAATATTGTTACCACCAAAGGCAAAAGAGTTACTCATACAAATATCAATTTTATACGCCGAATTATTTTCATGACTAACAAACGGTAAGTCGGCGAGCTCAGGATCTACTTGAGTCGTCCAGGATTGCGGCAGTAATTTTTGCTCAGTATTTAGCGACGACAATAATAGATAGCAAAATCCAATCTCTGTAGCACCGGCAGCACCAAGCGTATGCCCGGTTAAACTTTTACTACTAGAACAGGGCGGTGGTGTAGCAAATACAGATTTCACCGCTAAATATTCCATAGCATCATTCTTCGGTGTGGCGGTGCCGTGAAGATTCAAATAGTCTATATGCTCACTCAATAAGCCAGCGTCGCCTAATGCTTCATTCATTGCCGCAATTGCCCCTCGACCTGACGGTTCGGGAGCTGATATATGATGTGCATCTGAGCTGGAGCCTATACCTAACAGCTCTATCTCAGCCACTGTTTTACTAATCACCATTAGAGAGACCCCTTCGCCGATATTAATGCCGTCACGGTTACTGGCAAAGGGAGTGCTTAAGCCTTTACTGATCGACTCCAGAGAAGAAAACCCTTGTAATGTGATATTACATAAAGAGTCAACACCGCCAGCAATCACCATGTCGACCAAGTCGAGCTTTATTAAACGTCGAGCACTGGCTAACGCATGGGCAGATGAAGAACACGCCGTCGAAACGGTAAAGTAAGTGCCTGTTAATCCGAAATATTGTGACAATAGCTCAGAGCAGTTGCCTATTTCTGCTTGTTTACAATGAAAATCATCAGGTGCTTTGCCGTATTGTCCATGATATTTGATAGCTTCTTCGCTACTTCTAATTCCAGAGGTACTGGTGCCTAACACCACGCCTATTCTGTGGGCGCCATATTTCGCTTTAAACGATTCAACCGTTTGACGGATTTGTTCCGCCGCCGCAATCAATATCTTATTGTTGCGAGACTGATGTATCTTTAAGTTCTCAGGTATTTCTTTTAGAGGCGAGGTGATTTCACCAATATAACTCGGCGAACCTTGATGGTATGCCTCGCTTGATTGCAACGATGATTGATCTGCCGATGTGATTTTTTCATAGATGATTTGAGGCTCTGCCCCCAGGCTATTAATCATGCCTATGTCATTTATATAAAATCTATCCATGCGGGCTAATGCTCGTGCTACTTAGTAATGTAATCAGCTAGTTTATATTCTAATAATGTATGGCCTAAACCTATATCGTCAATTTGATTCACTAGGTGTAAACCTACATCACTTGCACATTTTTTCATTTCATCTGAATGATACATTTTGCTATTACCATTTGCGATATTGGTAAAATATAGAGAGGTATAAACTAAACTGAAAGCAGCCGCCTCAAAACGTTGCCTATCCCAAAAGTTCTCCATAATAAATAGTGAGCTTTCTTTAGACATACCTTTGCGAGCACGTTGCAAAATGCGTGTGATTTCTTCGAGTGAAAAACAATCCAAAAATTGGCTCATCCAAACAGCATCGACATTCTCAGGGAAGTCATCGCCATTTTCTAATAAGTTGACTGCCATGGTGTCGACACGGTCACTATAACCTTCAGCATCTAAATTTGCTTTTGCTTTGTCAAGTTGGCCGGGTAAATCTAAGATAGTGATCTTGACATCGTCGTTATATTTTAGACATTGCAACGCCCACTTGCCGGTATTACCACCCACATCAACAAGGTGATTAACATCATTAGCAAACACTAAAGGTAAGACTTTAGGGAAAGAGCGGTCCGAATAGTAGTGATCAAATTCAAACCAGCTTTTCTGTACCGACTCAGGCAATGAGGATAAAGCCTCATAGACGGTATTCCATGTACCAAACACTTTCAAACCGGTTGGCTTCTCGTCGGTAATAGAGGCGGTTAGATCAAACATACCTTCATAGCAAACATCATGAACAAAATTCATATTCACTCTGGTGAGATCGTCTTTTAGAATAAAGTAACCCGTCTTAGTAATATGGTAAAGTTGCTCTTCTGCACGACAAACTTCAGCACCAAGGCCAGCTTCTAATAAGACTTTAACGCCATAAATAGGGAGTTGTAATTTATCAGCAACTTCAAGAGCACTTAGGCCTGTCTGGCGATTATCAAATAATGCGTCCAATATACCTAGATCTCTTAGCGTTTTCGTCGCTTGGAATACAATAGGTGCGAAGGCAATTTTTTGTGCATCATATTTGGCTTGTAATGCAGTTTTATCATCTGCTTTGTCAAACTTCACGGTTAGCATGAAAATCCCTATTTTTTGATAGTTGTTTATTGTTTCATTATTAGTGTTTATTACTATCAAGTACCAGTGGTGCGAATATAGAGGCGGCGGCCATGCCGCCACTATCTGACGCCATAAATCCAGTCGTCCAAAGTGACGATAGCAGCATCATTGATGACCAGGTTAACCTCCCAAACTTGAGCGCTGCTGGATACGCAAACTAAACGTTACCTTTCAACCAATGGTTCATATAAGGATGACGCCTTCGGAATGCCCAAGCCAGTCAAAACTCATCATATCAACATCATGAAAGGGGATGTCAATTTCAAGTTGTGCTTGGCACTTATACTTTTTCATAATGTTGATCATTCTGTGCTTAAGCGTTTCTATATAAAGACCAGTGTTCTCTCTGAATCAAATCGACGGTGTTGCGTAAGTCAAATTCAAGTTCACGATCTTGTTCTAGAAACTCAAAGCTATCATCCACTTCGGCGAGTGTTTTTAGCATATCAGTTGATAATTGCGAAGACTCAACCGTGCCATCTCTTAATCTTAAGTTAACCCCTTGAACCGCTGCTAATAGCATGGCTGCAGTGACTTGTTCGGTTAATTGTAATACCCGCAAGCAATCCCTAGCGGCTATTGTGCCCATGCTGACTTTATCTTGGTTATGGCACTCGGTACTGCGTGAAAAAATGCTGGCGGCGATGGTTTGTTTTAAGGCTTCGGCAGTCCAAGAAGAAGCGCCAATTTGCACTGCTTTGAATCCATGGTTAATAGCGGCGGCTTCACCGGTAGCACCGCTCAGGTTAGCGGGCAATCCGTGATTAAACTTAACATCCAACAGTTGAGCCATTTGTCTATCAAGTAAATCAGCGATATTGGCAACAGCAATCTTCATGCTGTCCATAGCAAAAGCAATATGACCACCATAAAAGTGACCACCATGTAGAATATGCTCACCTTCACCATCTACAATAGGATTGTCGTTAGCGCTGTTTAACTCATTTTCGATGAACTGTCTAAAAAACGGCAGAGCATCTTGTAATACGCCAATAACATGTGGCGCACAGCGAAGTGAGTAACGATCTTGGAGTCGTGAACTATGCCTAGGCGCATCACCGACATTTAAATCTTGATGAATCCATGCGGCTATTTGATTTTGCCCTGGATGAGGCTTAACTGAGAATAATAGCTCATCAAAATGATAGGCATTACCTTGAATAGCGACAGAGCAAAGCGCTGTAATGCGGCTTGACAATTGACATAGATACTCAGCACGTTTATACGCTAGGCAAGCTAGCGCTGTCATCACCGCTGTGCCATTCATAACAGCGAGGCCTTCTTTAGGGCGGATAACAATTTCACTGATATTTAATTCATCATAGACGTCTTTGGTGCTTTTTAGTTCGCCTTTAAAACGTACTTGGCGACCACCTGCCAACACGGCAGCCACATAAGATAGCGGCGTTAGGTCGCCACTAGCGCCTACTGAACCTTCCTGCGGTATTCGTGGCAAAATATCATGCTGTAGTAAGGTGATTATCTGAGTTAATAGCCGATATCTAACACCCGAGTAGCCTCGCGCTAGGCTGGTTAACCGTACAGCTAGAATCGCGCGAGTTTCAACGTCATTGAAAACGTCGCCTAAACCGCAGCCGTGAAAGGTATAAAGATGCTTTGGTAGTTGTTCGACTAAATGACTCGGTATGCCGGTAGTACAAGAATCGCCGTAACCCGTTGTCACGCCATATATCATGCCTTCTTCTTCTAAAAGACTGTCCAAAAAAGCAACGCCTTTTTCAATACGCGCTTTAAATTTATCGCTATTAGATAAACTGACGGTGCTATGTTGTAGCGCGATATCAGCGATATCCTCTATGCTTATGTTTGAACCATCAAACTCTATATTATTTCCTGCTTTGTTACTGCTATTGCTATTTTGGGTCACTAATTGCACCGTCAGTTGTAGGTTTGGTCCAGAAAGGATAGAAATTGAACCACTGTAGCGGATATGTCAGACAGTAGCTTTCTAGTCGCTGCGCATATAGGCTGACAACCTCTATCAGCGCACTTTCACGGCTTTTACGAGGTAATTTTATACGATCACTGAAGTGCTCGAAATAAATATGGTATTTTTTCTGCTGTTTTAAGCAGAATAAGGTATAAACGGGGCACTTTAATAAGGATGCTAAGATAAATGCTCCCTGTGGGAAGTGAGCATTTTCACCTAGAAAATTGACTTCGGCGGTGCGCCCTTGACCTTTAACAGGGATTCTATCGCCGACAATAACAACAAACTCGCCGTTGCTTATTTTTTCATCCAAGCGAATCGCCATAGCGGCATCAAGTTCAGTAACTTGCATAAGCTCTAATTGGTTGCCTACGCTCACTGAATTAATTAAGCGGTTAAAGTTTTCGGCATGTTTAGTGTGCACCAAAACATTCAACTTAAGGCCTTTTTCTACACCGGCTAAGGCTCTACAAACTTCAATATTACCTAGGTGAGAACCAATTAACAGTGCTCCACGGTTACCATGCTCTACCTGTTGTAAATACTCTTCTTTACCATGAAACACCACATCGTCATGAGTGATTTTTCCGCACCATGCGCCTAACTTATCTGCCATTGACTCGGCGAAACTCATGAAGTGAAAATAGCTAGAGCTCAAATTGGCCTTTGTTTTATTTTCTGGATTAAACGCGTTGAGCTTTCTTATGTAGTCCCGTGACGATTCACGCGCTGATGTTGAAACCACAAAATAATAGCTGACAACAGGGTAGAGAACGATGAGGAAAATAGTTCGCCCAAAAACTGAGTAGAGTAGAAATAGAAATCGCATACCCCAATAGACACCGACTTCTTCGATTTGCGCCCAGTGTTGATTGTTTTTCTCACTATTGCCATCACTCATAAGAATTTACCGTTTATTAATGAGGCTATGGCGTTTCTAATCGCGAGATAGTGATTGTAAACGGGGACCAATAGATAAGCGTTATTTATCATTTAGCTCTTCTTCTTGTGCGGCAAGGAGAATACGTCCAGAACCGTGCTCGCCTGAGGCAGAAGTGTATTTGTAGTAAATTTTATTCTTATCGGGCTTATACTCAAGGCTTAACGTGACTTCGATATTAGGCTTGAGTACTTGATTGAATTTAACGACCTCCATGCCAAGATAGTTTATGTCGATAGAAAAATACTCGCCAGAAAAATAAACAGCCCAATCTATTAGCGCCACGCCAGGACTCACCGCTTGAATAGCAAAATGACCGGGGAAATAGATCATATCTTCACTGACTATTAAACTTAGCTCTACCTTGTTGGTATTAATTTTGTGGAATGCTAATAGTTTCGGAATGTTGTTCATGATGTACTTGCAAATAAGGCTGGAACGTCGGATTTCAATATTTTGCCTTGATGGTTAATCGGCAGCTGAGTGCAAAACCGCCATTTACGCGGCAATGAGAAATATCGCTCGCTGCATGTCAGTCATTACTGCTTATATCGTTTAATTTGACAAGGACTGGTTGCTCCTTGCTTTGCTTTACTTTAACACCTGCTAGTGTTTTTAAATAACAAACTTCACCACCTTGGTGATAGCGGAGCATTCATTGCCGTTGTGCTTTCACTTTTTGTCGGACAATAAATTCAATAGCAAAAATGCTGCCCATAATTAGATATGAAATAAAGCCGTTATATAGGCTCCAAATCTTCACGTCGCCAATATAGACAGTTGCTAGTGCGACTAGTCCATTAATGGCAAAAAAACCACACCACACTTTCGTGACGGTCTTGGTATAGAGAACGCCTTCAGGAGGCAGGCTAGGCTCGCTTAGTCTTGCTAAGCGCTCGATAACGGTTTGTTCAGTAAATAGGCTATAAGAAAATACGCAGAGTAGAAAACCACTAACAATAACCGGATAGAAGAACAGACTGACAGTGCTGTTTTGATAAAATGCAAAAATTGCGAAGACAGTAACGCAGATAAGTAAACCGGTATTTTGTTTTTTGTTTTCTAAATTATAGCTTAGGGAAAATCGCATGGCGAAAACGATCAGTAAAAATAGCGCAAAATAGCGAGGCTCGAAATAGGAAAGCCCAAAATAAATAGCGAAAGGGTAGGCTAGGGTTAACAACACCAAGATAACGCTAATTGCTTTTTTCATAGAGATATTTATTGGCTTTAGTCATTTTTGTCTAAAAGTTGCTTAATTGCATTGACAATATCTTCAACGGCGCGAACGGATTTAAAGCCTTCTGGCTTTATTTTTTTGCCAGTGACTTCTTTGAGTTTCACAATTAGGCCACTGCGTCAATGCTGTCAATGTCTAAATCGTCGTAGAGGTGCGCGTAAGCATCACATCATTAGCGTCTACTTCAAACATATCGACGAGCATGTCTTTTAAAGTGTTTAAGGTTTCTTCAGCGGTTTGCATGTCGGGATTCAACGATTCGATTCAATAAAAGCGATTAAATTGTTAACAGATGCGAAATACGTTTTGGTGTTTTCGTCTTCGGCATCAATTTTCACGCCGTACTTTTTAGAAATCGCTAAGCCTAATTCTAATGCGTCAATAGAATCTAAACCTAAGCCTTCACCAAATAAAGCTTCGTCGCTGGCAATGTCATCACAGTTCATATCTTCTAAATCCAAAGACTCGATAATTAGTTCTTTTAGTTCTTGTTCGAGGCTCATACGCCTTCATTCTCCTGCAGAAAAAAGTCTTCAATTTGGCGAGTAAGTTCACGCGCTGCGTGAGGCTGCTGTTCTTTTGTAAAATCAATCACTTCTATGCGTGAGCTAACGCGTAAACTAAAGAGGGGTCGTTTAGCGGGAATATTGTACCACTTCTCAGCCTTAGTGAGCGTGCTCGGATCACAGGAAATTATAACCGTTTGTAGCGGGGTGCCAGCTCGCAGCGCCACTCTAGCGGCGCCTCGCTGTAGTTTGCTGGTGATGCCGGGCGTCGTTCTTGTACCTTCAGGGAATACAATGAGATTAGTTCCTTCGTTCAAGCAGTTAACGCAGGCATCGAGTAGTGCTGTAGCTTCGTCATTGGGTATGTAAGCAGCGCTGGTGATGCTGGCCATTACTAGGGGGTTTTTGAAAAGAGCCCTTTTAACAATGCAGCTGGCGTTATCGATAAAGGCGATAAGAAATACCACGTCGATTAAGCTAGGGTGATTGGCGATTATAAGCTGGCCGTGCTGGCGATTGAGTTGATCGAAGCCTGATAAGTGATAGCGTAGAACACCGCTGCAGCGCATTAATTCAATGAAGGCACGAAATCCAAGTTGAATCGCTTTTCTAGAAAAGCGTATATTTTTGTCTTTGCCGAAGGGGTGTAGCGATAAAAGTGGCAAAACCAGCGTACCTAGAATTAGTCCGCCAAGGCCAAAGCAGAAAAAGCAAAACCCTGTTGCGATAAGTCGCCAGTAATAGAAATCTTGTTTTATCTCGGCTGTGTGCTGTTTAGACATCTCGAGAAATTGTCCAAGCGTTGTTAGGCGTGACTATATTTGTTCGGTTTTTAGCTGTTGCGAAAAACTCCACAATGTTTAACAAGTCATCAATGTCATGTTGATAGCTCTCAGTTTGTAAGGATTCGTTTTGCAGGCTTATTCTATCTTTGCCTTGAGTGCTGAGCAAAATGGCTAGTGCAACTGGGAATTCATGCAATTGGCAGTATTGCCTATAAAGCTCCGGCAGCCCTTCATCATAGATAACTAACAACACATCTTTATCAGGTTTTTCAAGTAATAGGCCGGCAGCCTCGATAAAACCGGCGATGTAACCTTGCTCCCCGGGGGCTATAGCTAGTGATTTTTCCTGGTTATTAAAAGCAATGGTGAACTGTCCGGCAATCGCATTGTGTACTGAGAGGCTAAATGCGGTAGGTGAGATATCTTCATCGTTGGCTATATCTTGTAGTATTTTGAAGGTTCGCTGGCTTTCACCTCGCAAAGAGCAAAAAATGGTTTGAACTTGTTGGTCGGCAGTAATGCATTTCTCAGCGACGAAAAAGGCGGCGCGAGCTAAAGGCGATAGGCGGCGGCGTTTCATTGCGGGCAGAAAACTAACGTCAGCTTTTAGTTCATTTGATATTTTCTTCTCGTTGTTAAAAAAACGCCGCCAAAGTTCTGGGCTATCAACCCCAGGGGCCCATGCGGCCCATTTTTTTATGCTGATTGGCGTATGATTCATCAGGTTTTTCAACTCGTTACAACGGCTGCCTATGGTTTGTTATGAGGTGGCGTCAGGCTTGCCCGGGCTCAAGGATAGGTCCTTACTCACGGCTGAAGTGCTCATAGTACCAGTGGCTATTACCGCTGCGCAGCTGCCACTTAGCGTCATCGTCGCCCAAAAGAAAGCGGACGAAGCCAAGCGGCATCTCTTCTTGAGACTCCGGCTCTTGAGAAGCGCGCATCTGCGAAACCATATCCCCCGGGCGCAAACTGACCCGCACCAGTGCACTACGTTCATCAGTTGTCGGGCTCTCGGCGGACTCCAACACCAGGGCTATCGCGTAGGGAAAGCTGCATTGGCTAGTATGCGTTGGATACGGTGCTGGCAGCGGCTCATCAGACAGCACGCACAAGACTCTCGGGCTAACGCCGTCACTCAACATCGCCGCCGATTCCAACAGCGCCATATTCAATCCACCCTCACCCGCACTGATCGCCGTGATACTGGAAGGATTATGAGACCCGATAGAGTAGACGCCGGCAACGGCATTATGTACGGACAGGCTGAAGTCTGTAGGAGACAATGATTCATCGGCAGCGACGCAAGCCAGTAGATGGCTCGAGCGAGCCACTTCTCCGTAATGAGAACAAAAAACGGCGGGCATGACTCTTTGATCTTCAGGCAATGGAGCCAACACCTCCAGCAACGCGTGTACCGCCGTCTTACCCATGGGGCTCAAGCGACGTCGTAACATGGCCGGAAAACTGGATAAATTTAGTGCACCACTGGATTGAGCGCCTTGGGGCGCCTCATTCTTTACGCCATGGTCGTTCAGAGCATACCAAGCCTGCCAGTCTGCCCGTGAGCTTAGCTCGGGCGACCAAGCCGCCCAGCTGGCAATTCGCACCACGAAAGCATCTACCATCCACGCGCCAACTCTTCAAAGCAAAAAAAATCTAACAACCGCCGCAATATTAACGTAAACAGCGCGTAAATGCACCGCGAGAGACCTACCCTGCCACGCGAAAAGACAGTTTGATTTTGCACGAAAACCTCATCGATCCAAGGTTCGCCTTTGCCAAGCCCTGGCCTCGCGCTATCAGCTGCTTAATCGCCCCAAAATTTCCACCACTTCTTACTATTTTCGGCCCTTGCAGCTATTCCTGTTTCGGCACCGTTGTCGATTTCATTTTGCAATTGCTCAGCTTTCTTGGCTCTTTGCTTGTCTAAACCTGTTAACTCGCTAGAGACATCGCTCTCTTCGTTCTGCTCGTCCTCATCGCCCATCTCACTCTTCGCACTTTTGTTACTCTTGGCACTCTTTTCACTTTTCTCGCTCTTTTCACTTTTCTCGCTCTTGGCGCTCTTATCTTTCTTCTTTTTCTTCTGTTTCTTCTGTTTCTTCTTTTCCTTTATCTTAACTGCAGCGTCATCCGACGCTTCATCCGACTGCTCCTCATATTCTTCCTCAGACTCTTCGTCATATGCTTCGCCAGCTTCCATCGCAGCTCTTTGAGCGGATTTTTGCGTTGCGGTAAGCTTTCCCTTTGCCGCTGAATCAGGCTTGTCGGCCATAACGGGAGAAACCAAGAAACACATTACAACGAACAATATTAGGATTATGTTCATAAGAAATACTCCAATCTCATTTCAATGTGACGCTGTGCATGGGCGCACTACGCTAGTGCAATGCGCGACAGTGGTTGCAGGCTGCAACAATAGCAATCTATTACTTCTTTAATGGTAACTATTCAGCTCAGCATAAACGCCAAACGCATTTAGCGCATAAAGTCAGGGTCTTTGCCGTCGAACAAGTATGATAATGCCTTGCTCGCTGTTAACCCTTGTTTTCGGCAAGTTGATAGGTAGCTGCGAATTCGGCAGAATGTTTTCGCACCATCCATCGACCGGAAACAGCCCGATATTTTTTGCTGCACCTTCGTCATGCGCAGATCATTCTCACCCTGATTATTAGTGAATGGAACATG
>Ga0307492_10000186_pt1 | contig 27545 bp, 26 predicted proteins | sample SI3LmetaG_FD_202365 | JGI IMG/M metagenome (GOLD analysis project Ga0307492, IMG submission 202365) | Sea-ice brine microbial communities from Beaufort Sea near Barrow, Alaska, United States - SI3L | ecosystem: Environmental > Aquatic > Marine > Coastal | place: USA: Alaska | collected 2017-05-06 | reverse complement strand
GTCCTCGGGAATTTCCTGGTAGGACAACACCGTCAGGGTCGGTAATGCACCCCGGATAAATCGATACAGCGCTGGTCGAATCTGCGGTGATACCAACAATACCGTAGGTCCACCGGTAGTTTCCTGCCGTTGCACCGCCTCACCCAGAGAGGCATGTAACTTCTCTACCATCGTGGGCTCTAAAATCATGTCATCGGAATCGGCAGACCCAGCCTGACGAGCTTGCTGAACCGCCTTATGCAGTAGCTGTTCGAGAGCGGGATCCAAGGTGATTACAGGCACTTCTAGATTGGCGTCCACCAGGTTGTGAACAATGACCCGGGACAAAGCAATGCGCGCGCCCGCCACCAAAGCATCAGGTTCTTTTGACTTGCTAGCAACCAACGACTCGGCGATGGTGCGCATGTCTCGCACCGGCACGCCCTCACGCAGCAGTCTTTGCAACACATTTAACAGGCCGCCCAGCGTCACCGTATTTGGCACCAATTCTTCCGCCAGCTTGGGGCTATTCTCCGACAGCAAATTGAGCATCTGCTGCACTTCTTCATGACCAATAAGGGTGGTTGCGCGAGTGCTCATCACCTGATTCAGATGAGTGGCAATAACCGTGCCTGGGTCAACCACTGTGTAGCCCAAGGTTTGCGCCTGATCCTTCAAGCCCGGCTCGATCCACACCGCTTCCAGCCCAAATGCAGGATCCCGGGTTTCTATACCCTCCAGCGGTCCAAACACCTGCCCAGGATTGATCGCCATATCACGATCCTGGTGAACCGTCCCCTCGCCCGCGGTCACGCCCATCAGTGTAATGCGATAAGCATTCGGTTGTAGTTCAAGATTGTCACGGATATGCACTGCCGGCATCAAGAAGCCCAGCTCCTGAGATAGCTTCTTGCGCACACCCTTGATGCGCCCCAGCAATTCTCCACCCTGAGTCTTATCGACCAGCGGAATCAACCGATAGCCCACTTCCAGACCCACCATGTCTACCGGCGCCACATCACTCCAGCCCAGCTCCTTGGGTTCCTGTGCGCCATCAGCCGAACCAAACTCAGGATCGCTGGCCTCAACCACATCCTCATGACGTAAATCCAGATGGTTGATCACGTACGCTGCGACACCAGATATCAATGACAATGACAAAAAGACGAAGTGCGGCATGCCAGGAATCACACCCATGATGAACAGCACCAGTGCTGTCACCGCCAGCGCCTTCGGATCGGCAAACATTTGCCGCAAGACCTGCTGACCGACGTCCTGCAGCTCATTCGCTCGAGTCACCATCAAAGCCGCGGCTGTCGACAGCAGCAGGGAAGGAATTTGCGCCACTAAACCGTCACCAATGGTCAACAGCGAGTATTTCTCCACCGCTTCCATAAACGGCAGAGCGTGCTGGGCCATACCAATCGACAGCCCACCAATAATATTCACCGCCAAAATCATGATACCCGCGACCGCGTCACCCCGAACAAACTTACTGGCACCATCCATTGAACCGTAGAAGTCAGCCTCCGCAGACACATCGTTACGCCTTGTCTGCGCCTCCTCTTGGGAGATCATGCCCGCATTCAAGTCAGCATCAATCGCCATCTGTTTGCCCGGCATCGCGTCCAAGGTAAATCGCGCGCTAACCTCTGAGATACGCCCCGCACCCTTAGTTACCACCACAAAGTTGATAATCACCAAGATCAGGAACACCACCAGACCGACGACATAGTTGCCACCAACAACCACCTCACCAAACGCCTGAATTACCTTACCCGCCGCGTCACCGCCCTTATGACCCTCCAGCAATACCACCCGGGTAGACGCCACATTCAGCGACAAACGCAACAATGTCGCTACCAACAAGATCGTAGGAAACAAGGCAAAATCTAGCGGACGCTGTGAGTAAACGCCCACTAACAAGACCACCAGTGCTATCGCAATATTGAACGTAAACAGCACGTCCAGCATAATCGGTGGCACCGGCAACGTCATCATGCCGAGAATCACGAGCAGCAGAATCGGTATACCCAGTCCACTGCCACGCACGCCCCGCGCCGTGTCTATCGCCGAAGACTTGTTTAAACCAAATGCTGCTGGATCAAAGTTCAATGAAATGTCCCTTACTCGTTTATGCACTACCCATCGATTAAGAAAAACACCAAAAAACTGACGCCGTTCTCCTGATAGTAGAAACAATGCAAGGAAGAGGCCAAAAATTGACACGCCGGGTTGACAGGCATCGACTTATAACGCGGTAAGGCATGCTACAGACGACAGCGCCTCCAAAGGGCCGTGCTGAATTGTTGCAGAGTGCAATTAGGTGTAGACAGCATGAACCAGATTGAAAAGAAGGCAAAAGGAAAGATGGGGGAAAGATGGGGACATCCATCAAAAGAGAAAAAGATGGGGACATCCATCAAAAGAGATGAGGACATCCATCAACTGGGCAAAAAGATCACCAGAGAAAAGAGATGAGGAGAGAGATGAGGACATCCATCAACTGGGCAAAAAGATCACCAGAGATGAGCAGAGATGAGGACAGCCAACAACCTCCCCCAGAGAGATGATAAACCACTTTGTAGATATCCCGAATCGCGATGGATGTCCCGAGTCACGCCACCGAACCACGCAGAACCACGTTCCCGAACCAATCAACCTTGCAGCCAGACTTCCCACAGAGCTCAAAGGATTGCAGGAATAAGGCTGCGAGCCTGTTTCGGCCAGCATTTGTAACCGCTGCCGAGCAACGCACGAGACCGCTTTCTGGCTCGTAAGGCCACAAGGGAAGCGCGGAGCGCCAAGGGTGCAGCTGGACGAAACAGGCTTGCAGCCTTATTCCCGCAATACCCCCTAAGATCCAACTTGATGGATGTCCCAAACTACCAGATCCAACTTGATGGATGTCCCAAACTACTTGCTCCAAACTACTTGCTCAATACCCCCTAAGATCCAACTTGATGGATGTCCCAAACTAAACTACTAAGATCCAACTTGATGGATGTCCCAAACTAAACTACCAGATCCAACTTGATGGATGTCCCAAACTAAAACCCCAAACTAAAACCTGATGGATGTCCCAAACTAAAACCAAACTAAAAACGGGTAGGGCTATCGCTCTTGATTCGCCATTCGGACGTATTCTTCGGGGATCTTCAGGTTCGATGGCCGTTGTGGGACCTTGCCAGCGCCCCTGTAGAACTGCTTCAGCTGGAAGACATAGGCTAAGACCTGCGCTACTGCCAGATATAGCCCTTCAGGAATTGGCTGGTCCATCTCTGTAGAGAAGTAGACAGCTCGCGCGAGGACCGGATAGCTGATCATCGGCACATTGTGCGTGCGACCCAGCTCACGAATCATCTCAGCTACATTGTCCACACCACGGGCCACCACGACTGGGGATGCCATATTCTCAGGGTCATACTTCAAAGCCACCGCAAAATGCGTCGGATTAGTGATGATCACATCAGCCTCAGGTACCGCAGACATCATACGGCCACGCGACATCTCCTGTTGGACCTGACGAATACGAGCCTTGACCTCGGGCTTACCCTCCGAGTTCTTCATCTCATCCTTGATTTCCTGCACCGTCATTTTCAGCTTTTTCGTGTGCTCAATAATCTGAAAAGGCACATCCACCGCCGCAATCACAATCATCGCCAAACTCATGAACAAAAACGCCATCAAAATGATCAGCGCCGCCGCGGGAATCGCCGCATCAATGCTTTGCCGACCCAGCAGCTGCAGCCCTGGCGTGCTCACGTAAAGCACCAATATCGCCACCGATGAGACCAACACTACCTTGGCGATTCCCTTGACTAACTCCATCAACGCATTGGCTGAAAACATTCGACCCAATCCCTTGAGCGGACTCATCCGGGAGAGCTTCGGCGCGATGGCGGACGGCGCCACCAGCCACCCCCCTAACGAGATAGGTCCCATAAACGCCGCCAACACCATCACCCCAAAGAACGGCAGTAACACAAACAATGCCTGCATCGCAGAACGTGAAACGTGGGCCTGCATACTATGGACATCAAAGATTTCAGCCCTGTTTAACTTCAAATTATAGGCAAAGACATCCTTTCCACCTTCAAAGAACACAGGGCCAAAAACCAACAATGCAGTGGCGCCAGCCACCAGTACTATAAGCGTGTTCAATTCTTTGGAACGTGCGACCTGGCCCTCCTCACGGGCTTTTTCTAGCTTCTTAGCGGTCGGTTCCTCGGTTTTTTCCTGGGAGGAGTCTTCTTCAGCCACGCCTAGCTCCCCGGTAGTGCGAACATGATACGCATCATCAGCAGCGCCTCAGACACCAGCGAGTGATACTGCGGCAGAAAGCCCGACAGACCAATCCACATAATAATCAGTCCCATTAACATCGTGAAGGGAAAGCCCAGCGAAAAGATATTCAACTGCGGTGCCGCACGGGTCATGATACCAAAGGCAAAGTTGATGATAAGAATTGCCGAGACCGCCGGTAGCGCCACAAACAGCGCACTGGAAAACATCCAGGTAGCTACCGATGCCATATCTGTCAAACCCTTAAACTGCCATACCGTACTTACTGGCATCACATAGAAACTTTCCATCATGAGCTCTATCGCCACAAGATGACCATCCATGGAGAGAAATACCAATGTTGTTAGATTCAAATAAAACGAACTAATTATCGCCACATTAATACCGTTAGCAGGATCCACCATCGAGGCGAAACCAAGCCCCATCTGCATGGCAATCATCTGCCCTGCAAGAATAAACACTTGGAATAACACCTGAATTATAAATGCCATGCTGACACCAATAAGCACCTGCTCTGCGATGATGACCCAAGATTGGAGTGACAACAGATCCACCACTGGCATCTCTGGCAAGGAACCAGATACCGCGACGGCTAAGGCAGCCGCAAAGCCCGCCCTCACCCGCAATGACACCAGCCGCGTGCCGATAATAGGCATGGCCATGAAGAAGGCGCCGATACGCACTAGCGGCAGCATAAAGGCGCTCATCATCCGCAGTAACTCTGCCTCACTCACCATCCAGCCCATCAGCAGCGACTCATCCGATCATCAACGGAATATTCGTCAACAAGCGTGTCGCATACTCCATTAGCATGTTGAGCAACCAAGGGCCTAGCACCATGATGGTGCCAAGGGTGACGAGTAGCCTGGGCAAAAAACTCAAGGTTTGCTCGTTGATCTGCGTCGCCGCCTGAAAGACGCTGACCACCAGACCCACCAGCAAACTGGGGACAATCAAGACCGCAACCATGAGCACGATCAGCATCAGCGCTTCCTTGAAAATGTCGAGTACCAGATCTGGTGTCATGCCTACTCCTGTTACAAACCCTATTCATAAATCACAGCACCGAGGCTGTGCAATCCAATGATGCTAAAGACCAAAACTTCCCGCTAACGAGCCAATGACCATGGCCCAACCATCGACCAATACAAACAGCATTAACTTAAACGGTAGCGAGATAATAATCGGCGACAACATCATCATACCCATAGACATCAGCACGCTGGCGACCACCAGGTCGATAACCAAGAACGGAATAAAAAGAAGAAAACCAATCTGGAAAGCGGTCTTGAGCTCACTCGTCACAAAGGCCGGCGCCAACACAAAGAAGCTGACATCATCCACCGTATCAGGTTTCTCAGAGCGCGAGATTTGAAGGAACAACGCTAGGTCATCCTCCCGAGTTTGAGACAACATGAACTCACGGAACGGCACAAGCGCCGCTTGGGCAGCCTCAACCGGCGAGATTTCCTCGGCCAGATAGGGCTGCAATCCCGTTCTGTTAGCTTCCTCGAAAACGGGCGTCATAATAAATAACGATAAAAACAGCGCCAAACCCACCATAACCTGGTTAGACGGCGTCTGCTGCAAACCCAAAGCCTGACGCAGAATCGAAAAGACGATAATGATGCGCGTGAATGACGTCATCATCATCAACATTGACGGCAGCAAGGTCAGCACTGTCATCATTACCAAAATTTGCAAGGTCACCGTATAGGTGCCGCCCGTCTCGGTTTCGGTCATGGTGATCGCGGGAACACCCAGCTGGCCGGCACTGTTTACCAGCGCCTCAAAGGCTTCAGCGGCATCTTCGGCTAGCGCTGGTTGTGCGATTAGCATTAATAACAGCAGTAGAATCCGGGGCATTAGTAAACCTTTACTCTTTTACACATATTTCAGGAAGCACTGGCTACCTGGCCATATCGTCCTTGGCATCACTAGCCATCCAACTGGCGCCGTTAAGCTTGGCTCACACTACCGGTCGACATCATGGTCTGTAGCTTTTGCTGAAAGGCACTTAGCGGTTCGCTGTCACTGATCACGACTGGCTCAGCAAACACATGTACCGTCTGCAGGCCGGCTGCACTGGCAGCCATAAGGATTTGTGTCTCACCAACCTGCACCAGTAATAACTTCTCTTTCAAACCAAGGCTCAGACTTGAAACAATCTTCATGGGACCCGGCGTAGGAATTTTCACCTGGCCGGTGCGCCGCAATAAGTAGCCGCCGCCCAAAATGATAGCGACAACCATCGTCAGCGAGAAAACGATTTGTAGTATCTGGTCTGCCATATCAGCCTAACTTCCTGATGCGCTCAGCCGCACTAACAACATCGGTGAGACGAATACCAAACTTCTCATTGACCATCACAACCTCGCCATGGGCTATCAGCGTGTCGTTGACCAACACATCCAGTGGCTCTCCTGCCATACGGTCAAGCTCAATGACTGAACCCTGGTTGAGCTGCAACAGATTACGTATATTAATCTGGGTAGCACCAACGACCATGCTGATTCTCACCGGAATATCCAGAATGACATCTAGGTCAGGGTTATCCTCGTTGATGACCTTCGGGCTCGACTCGTCCACCAACTCGTCTAGCGCGGCTGACTCAACACTCAAGTCATCACCTTGCTCTTCCATCGCAGCAGCCCAGTCATCAGCCATATCTTCCTGATCCGCGCCACCCGTCACTTCCGCAATTAAGTCGTCTTCTTCACTCATCTGACTACATCCATTGTTATTTTCTTCGTATCGGGTCTAATACTTTAAGCGCCATATTTTCGCCAACAGCACCAAGCTTGGCGTGAAACATAGGCACATCGTTAGCTGTTAAGATATGGCTTTCGGGCATATCAAAGGGGATGACATCACCCGGCTGCAAGTCAACCAGGTCACGTAACGGAATATCACGTTCCGCGATTTTGCAGTTCAGGTCGACCTTACAGTTCAGCACCTCACTGCGCAGGGCAGTCATCCAACGATGATCAACCTCAGACACATCACTTTGCAAACCCGCATCAAGCTGTTCACGGATAGGCTCAACCATCGAGTAGGGAAAAGTGACATGTATGTCGCCACCACCGCCATCCATCTCAATATGAAAGGAATTCACCACCACGACCTCACTCGGCGTAACAATATTTGCTAGGGAAGGGTTTACCTCTGAGCTTACGTACTCGAAATCAACCTTCAGCACATTCGCCCAAGCCTCCTTGAGATCGACAAAAACCTGCTTGAGTACCAACTGCACAACCCGCAACTCGGTGGGCGTAAACTCCCGGCCCTCGATCTTGGCATGCCGACCATCACCGCCGAAAAAGTTGTCCACGAGTTTGAAGACCAGCTTGGCGTCCAAAATAAATAGCGCTGTACCGCGCAGAGGCCTGACCTTCACCAAATTGAGGCTCGTTGGTACATACAAGGTGTGAACATATTCACCGAACTTCATGATCTGAATGCCACCGACAGCTACGTCCGCGCTGTGCCGTAACAAGTTGAACAAGCTGATGCGTGTATAACGAGCAAAGCGCTCGTTAATCATTTCCAGCGTCGGCATACGGCCACGAACGATGCGGTCCTGACTGGTGAGATCCCAACCTTTGACTTCGCCGCTATTCTCGTCCGAGTCTACATCGATGTCGCCATCATCAACGCCGTGTAGTAAGGCATCGATTTCATCCTGGGATAGTAAATCCTGTACTGACATAAACTCTCGCTCTTATTGACAGGTTGCTTTTCGATCTTTTACTCGCTACTGCAATACCAAATTGGTGAACAGCACAGTCTCTATACCTTCGCTGCCTGTCTCGGCCAGCAATAGCTCCTGAATTTTCTCGGTGGCCTCCAACCTTAGCTTGGCCTTACCCTCGCTGGTCTGTAATTTCAGGTAGTCTTGGGCGGAAAACACCATGATCAAAGAATTTCGAATCAACGGGTCATGCTTGTCCAGACCTTCTACAATCGTCGGATCACGCGTCACCACTGTCACCTGAACTTGCATGTAACGTTGGCGATTGTTGGCATCAAACGTGATAATAAATTCTGGACGTAACTCATGATACACGGGACGATCCAAAGGAACCGCCTCTGGCGCCTCGGCTTCGTCAGCAACCTCGCCATCGACCGGCGCCTCACTGTCGTCCATCATCAAGTAATAGGCCACTCCTGCGCCTGCGGCCAAAACGACAATGATCGCAACTATCGCCCCTATCACGAGTAGTTTCTTTTTCTTACCAGAGCCTTCAGTGGTTTCTTCCACCGAGTCTTGCGTCTCTTCGTCAGCCATAACTACCTACATATTTTGGTGATGATGAATCAATCTGAATACCCGACAGGACCGTCATTATATTGTCACCAATTACCTGTACGGATAAAAATGCAATGACCGTGCCATTATGTGGACGATCAACAAGGAAAAAAGCATGTCAGACACGCGCAGCACCAGTACCGCGCAAGGCGCGACTGGCGTCGAACTTTGCTCCACTGTCTAGTATACACCGTAATTGGCGTTTTGATGGGGCGCGACTAACAGACCGTGCAGTTAGTCGCGGAGGAAGCTTCAGAGAAAGCTTTAGAAAAAGCTTTAGGGAAAGAAAACGAGCAGACTTCGTGGAGGCTTTTCTGCCAGCCGTTGTCAAATAATCTAGGCGTAATAATCGATCAGACCAACACCCTCATGTGTGGTTATCTGAGCAGCAAGATCAGACACCCCAACGGGTGCCTCACTGCGCCCACGGGCTTGTTGTTGTTCCTGCTGTTGCTGTTGCGGCGATTGATCGCTGACCTGGCTGTCGACCAAGGTAAAGCCAGACTGCTCTAGCATCTCCCGAAGCCGGGGAATCGACTGCTCAAGGGCATCACGCACCTGTGCAGCATGACTCACAAACTGGACACTCGCCTGGTCATGATTGAGATTCACCTTCACCTCGATGGGCCCAAGCTCCGGTGGATTCATCCGGATTGTCGCGACCCCGATTCGCTGATTGACCATCATCGACACGCGGCCTGACAGACCTTCCTGCCAACCCGGTTCACCTAGCCTTGTTGGCAACGCCAACTCCACCAACGCCGCCGCAGGTTTCAGCGCTAAGGGACTTGGCGATTGACCCAAAGGCGTCAAAGGAGTGGCATCGCTAACGCTTGAGATAGTCGTGCGGCTGTCAGCAGACTGCATTTCTGACGTCAGTAGTTTCGCCATCGCAGAGCCATCGCCGCTTGCTAGCTTGCCCTCTGAGCTGCCTCGAAGGCTTGGCTCAGCGCTGACGTTGCGCCGCAGATCCGCCGTCTTGTCAGCCTCGCTCGCCATGCGCTCAGACTGCCTCATCACATCTGCGGCGGTGTCTATTGCATCACCCCTGGTCACAGTAACCGAGGTCGCCCCTAACGACTTCTTATCAACCTGATTTTCCAGCGTGACACCGCCACGATTATCAGTAAGGGTTATCTCGCTACCATCAAGGTCTAGGGCTGACGACTCTAGACCAGTTTGCTTAAATGCTGCCTCGGCAGCAAGCTCAGGAACAACCTGCTTCTGCGCCGACTCGAGATCAATCTCTTCTGACGCTCCGTCAATGAGTACAGTTTCTGCACTATCAGCCTCAATCACCAAGGCATTACCGTTAGCAATATCGCCATCGACTCCTAGCCCATCATCCACACTCGCCACCTCGCTCGCATCCTTAGCTAATGCCTCTGCTTTGTCGCTAGATACTTCACCCTTTTGGGAGTCAGACTTGTCTGTCGTCGATGACTGAGACGCGGCAGACATCTGCCCCTGATCTACATTATTGTTCCTCGTCGGCACACCATTGCCACCTGCTGCATTTTGGTTGACAACCTTTGCGACCTGCGCATAGGCGTTATCACGCGGCGCAGTACCGGGAAAACTCGCCCGTGCTATGGGCGGCAAGACATCTATAGATAGTTTGTTAATTGCCCCTGCCATGTTTCGCTTCTCATCATCATTTGCTCAGAGAACAATAATGCAAAGCATGTGCCAGAACTGGCAGGCCATCAGGAAATAGTAAACGTGCGTTAAGGTCGCAGTACGCAGCGGGGCTCAGACAAAAAGAATCAGCCGAGTAACGAAAGCTCCTGCTCAGGAAGGCAACTCTTGTTGAATCAATTGTTGGACCTGCAAGTATTCGCTTTGCATCTCAACTAGCGACGTCTTCGCGACCGCCCAATCAATTGAGGCCGCTTGTTTCTCGAGACTACCGGCCATGCTTGACAGGCGCACAGCACCGATATTGCCACAACTGCCCTTAAAGCTATGCGCCGCATCTCTCAGCGCAGCGGCATCCGACACATCAATAGCCTCGCCAAGGCTACTCAGACGCTCCGCCGCATCACGCAGAAAGGTTTCTAATAGCAGCCCGAAATCTTCTTCCATAATATCTTTAAGCTCAACCCACATGTGCTGGTCAAGGACAGGTAACTCCATCGAATTACTCATTATTTTCTCCGCCTATATCTCGCGTTGCCATTCGAATAGCGCCTCGAGTTGGTTACCACAACCCCGATGCCGGGCATATTCACACAATGACGCTACGAGGCGTAACCCACGTCCATGAAAGTTGCCATCTCCCGCTTTCACCACCCCATCATCCTCGTAATCAAACCCTGAACCGCTATCAATCACTCGAATCAGCAATGACCCTCCGTCTGCGGTGGGCGTATGTTCGAAATTAAATTCGACAAAGCCGGCCGTCAGATTATCTAAACCTTCCTGCCGCAGCTGGTAGTACTTGGCAAAGCCCATTGGGTCTACTTTTAAACCTGAACTCAGCCGCATCACACCGTGCTCCAGAGCGTTTGAAAACATCTCGGCCAACAACGTATACAAGGTACCACTGTGCGGCCGCAGACCCGGCACCTCTAACAGTTGGTGCAACAACAATGGCAGCGGATTGAAATCCCGCAACGTCGTTGGCCCTAACTTATAGCTCATACTCCAGTCTGTGGGCCCAGAGACGGCACCCATATTTACCACCATTTGTTGCTCACGAATCTCCGAATCGTCGACCATCAGCACTTCAAGCATGGTGATATCATCGTCTCGCGCACTATCCTTGATGTGCTCGTTGACATCATCATTGATTTGATCAAACAGTAGATCATGATCTTCCGTGTGATCAAACAACGCCTCAAGGCGCTCTTCACCGTACATTTCATTGAGGCCATTACGCGCCTCATGAATGCCATCTGACCAAAGATAAAAACGATCACCGGGCTCCATACTGTATTGATAACAGCTGTCATCAAACGCGCGATGGTCGAGGACTCCGACAGGCAGGTGATTTGACGCCAGCTCAATTTTCTCACCGTTTTGGCGCAACAAATAGCAACTCGGCAAACCACCTAACCAGACAGATATGGTGCGCTTCCAAAAGCTGAGATCTACCATGCCGGCACAGCAGAAAACCCCGACGGGCAAGATGGTCTTCAACTTCATATTGATTTCACGGAGGATATCGGTCATGCCGAAACCCTTGACGGTCATCCCATAAAATATCTCTGCCAGCGGCATGGCGCCGATCGCAGCAGGTAGACCGTGGCCCGTAAAGTCTCCCAATAAAATATGCATGCCGCCTGAAGGCTTATGAGCCGCCAGCAACACATCACCATTAAACACTGCCAGTGGCGACAAAAGATGCTTAATAATGGGCGAGTCTAGGCAGCCACTGTGGGCCACGTTATCAAATACGGCCTTCGCCACACGCTGCTCCTGCAGCATGTAGGTATTGTTCTCGGCAATCTGGTCGCGCTGCTTTTGCAGAGTTTCGTGCATCTGTCGCATACGCTGAGTAGCGTTGATCTTAGCTTCAAGGATAACTCGGTTATAGGGCTTGCTGAGGAAGTCATCGCCCCCCGCGTCCAGGCACTTGGCCAAGCTCGCCGCATCTTTCAGAGAGGTCAGGAAAATAATAGGAATCAAGTCTTCGCCCGCCAGACACTTAATCAGTCGCGCTGCCTCAAACCCGTCCATCACAGGCATCAGTGCATCAAGCAGCACCAGGTGCGGTTTCTCTGCTTCAAATTGATCAACCGCCTCTTGTCCATTGGCAGCCTGTACGACCAGGTGCCCCTGTTTGCGCAGAATCGTCGACAGTATCAGCCTGTCTGTATCATTATCATCGGCAACAAGCACCTTGATCTGGCTCATATCTATCGCCTCGGAATCAGGCTGAAACCCAGGTTATTCAATGGTAAATAGCTGCTCGAAATTAGAGATCGTCAAAATCTTGCGCACATCAGTATTGCAATTGACGATTTTAATTTTGGCCGAATCGCCACCCGCGTGATCTCGTAGCAGCAACAACATGCCCAGGGCGGAGCTATCCAGATAGCTTGTCTGTTTCATATCGACACAGTACTCGTCTGGTTCAGCGTCAGTTTTTTCGTAGGACTCGCGAAAGTCCTGGTGCGCGCTAAAGTCGAATCTTCCTTCGATATTAATTGTCAAAGAACGACCATCTTGTGATGCAGAAGCCCAAATCGACATTTTAAATCCTCATCCATTACTGACTAATATTCGGCGCGTTTAGCTGCCGCTCTTAAGAGCATAGTCGAGAATTGAGTTAAACCAAATTTCTCGGACCATCACTCGCTATATTACTTCGGCTGGCACGTAGATTGATGCGTAGATTGATACCTAGATTGATACCTAGATTGATACCTAGATTAATACGTATGTTGATACGTATGTTGATACGTATGTTGATACGTATGTTGATACGTAAATTGGTGTTTTGATGGATATTTAGATGGCTACTTTATGGCACACAATCAACGACTAACGGCTTCACAGCTACGGTCAGCCTTAGGTAGCTCCAGCAATCTCGCGGCGATCTTTGACAAGGGCAGCACTTCATCGACAGCATCTAAGTTAATTGCAGCACGGGGCATACCCCAGACCACGGAACTGGCTTCGTCCTGAGCGATGGTGTAGCAACCGTGTTGATACAGCCGAAGCATACCCTGCGCGCCATCGGCACCCATGCCTGTCAGCAACACACCGATCGTGTTTTTATCACCATGTGCTACCACTGAATCGAACAGCACATCAACCGAAGGTCGATGGTGATTGACCCGCTCACCACTCGTCAGCTTACAAACGAACTTGCCATTGATCTTCGCAATCTGCAAGTGCTGATCACCGGGTGCAATGTACGCATGACCCGAAAGGATAGGACTGTTATGACTCGCCTCAGACACATTCATTGCACAGGTATCATCAAGCCGACGAGCATAGGACGCACTAAACTGCCCGGGTATATGCTGAGTTATCACAATCGGCGGACAATCTGCCGGTAGGCCCATCAGCACGTCCTTAATGGCCTCGGTACCGCCTGTTGACGCGCCTATGGCAATCATGCTTGCGAATACGGAGGAACCTCGCATCGCTGAAGAGCTCGCCGGCGTCGCAACCACTAGCTTCTTCTTCTTCTTCTTCAGCGGTTGCACCCGTGCGCTAGCCGCAGCACGCACTTTATCCTGAACCTCGCTGGCGAACTCAGCGATATTTCCAGCCAGACTAGCATTGGGCTTGGCGATAAAATCTACGGCGCCCATCTCCAGCGCGTTAAGGGTCACGTCACTGCCTTCGCGGGTCAGGGTTGATATCATCACGACAGGCATAGGGCGCAGACGCATTAAGTTACTCAGAAACTTGATGCCATTCATCTTCGGCATTTCTACATCTAGGGTCAGTACATCAGGACACAACTCCTTGATTTTTTCCCTAGCCATATAGGGGTCTGTTGCCGTCCCTACAACCTCAATGTCGTCGGTCATGCTCAACGCCGTGGTCAGTATTTTTAAAACCAACGCCGAATCATCGACGACAAGCACTCTTATCTTTTTCATCTAGGCCTGCCTAGGTTTGCCACTGCCTTGATTGACAGCTGTCTGTCCGATAGATGGAGCATTGTTTATGCGTTTATTTAGAATAGCTCTACGCTGCCGTCTGTATCTGTCGTTGCGACTTTCTTCGCGTACGCCTTCTCACGAGTATAAATGGTGTCGTTGGTCACCTGGTTCAGGCGTCTGACCCGACAATTACCTGTGTCAGAAAAATACAAAACCTTGCGTGGCCTCACGCCACCCAGGTCTTCCGCCGTGATTGGTATTTCTTCGCGCCCCAGGTACTCCCTAACAAAGGCAACATTGCGACCACCAACGTCCGTCATGTTTTCCAAAATCTGGCCGCCACCAAAGAGCTTGACTTCAAGGTCGCGCTTCTTGCCACCCATCTTCAGAATCTCGTTAATCAAATATTCCATCGCCCAGTTACCGTAGCGAGTTTCCAGCTGGTCGGCCCAGTGATTAGACGTGCTATTCGCCCCGGGTAGCATGAAATGATTCATGCCACCAATACCCCGGACACGATCGCGAATACAAGCGGCAACACACGACCCTAATACGGTCACCACCATTTCTCCTTGGCTGCTGACATAAAGCTCACCGGGCAATATCTTTGCCGCCCAGGCGCTCACCGAAGCATCCCAGTAGCGATTGATTTTTTCCATGCCAAGAGTCACCGGCGGCTGTCTTGGCGCTTGCTCTATGCTACTCAATTAGCACCTTGCCTGTAGCTTCATTGACCTAATCTCTGGTAAACAGTACGACCTAGGGGCTTAAATTTATCGACAGCACCGAGCAAACTTTCAGAATGCCCAATAAACAAGTGCGAGTCGGTGCCCATTAGGGCGTGCACTTTAACAAATAGCTGGCCCTGCGTGTGCTTATCAAAATAAATAATTACATTTCGACAGAACACCACATCAAACGGCCCTTTCATAGGCCAGTCATGTAACAAATTCAGCTGCTTGAAGGTCAACATATCCTGCAGCGACTCGTCCACCTTGACATGAGTAGAGTCGACCTGCGAAAACCAGCGTTTCTTACGCTCATTGCTAATAGCCTCGACCCGGTCTTTGTGATAAACACCCGCCTGAGCCGTTGCCAGAACATTGGAGTCTAAGTCGGTTGCCAGAATCTTAATGTCCCAGTTGCTTTCCGGAAACCCTTCCTTGAAGACCATAGCAATAGAGTACGGTTCTTCCCCGGTTGACGCCGCGTTACACCAGACACGAATGCGCCGGTCACGCATGTGTGACTTGCGCAACATTGGGATGACCTTATCCGCCAGATATTCAAAATGATGATTTTCACGGAAGTAGTGCGTGAGGTTAGTCGTAATGGCGTTCAGAAAATTAGCTTCCTCAGCAATCCAGTCGGAATCAAGATACGCCAGATATTCATCGAATTTACGAAAATTTAATTCACGTAAGCGTCGAGCAAGGCGACTGTAAACCATCTCTGCTTTGATATCAGCAAGAACAATGCCACTGTATTGATAGGCTAGCGCGGAGATTGCCTGATAATTATTCGCCGACATAGGAAACTCACGTTCCAAAAAACGGTCGTCACCGAGCACGTCTCTAGGATCGAAGGCCAGCTTCTTATTAGCCATTAATTCTGATTCCTTTAAATAGCTTTGACTATTTCATCTTTCTTAATCGCGTCTGTCACTTCCGCGAAATCAGACAGATCGTCTCGACCTAGCAAGTTATCAATATCGAGCAGAATAACCATATGCTCCTTAATGGTAACCAGGCCACGAATGAAACTCGTATTCAATTGATCGCTCATCTGTGGTGCAGGCTTAATATCAGCAGCGTCAAGAGAGTAAACATCTGACACCGCGTCAACCACAATGCCTACCTCACGGGAATCGTTACCCGAGGTTGTCACCTGCAACACTAGAACCACCGTCAGTGGCCCATACTCGATCGCGGCCATGCCAAAACACTGCCGCAGATCGATGATAGGAATAATCGTGCCGCGCAGATTGATCACACCACGCACATGGGGCGGCGCACGAGGAATGGGGGTTGCTGAATCCCAGTTACGAATTTCTTTCACCGCTAAGATATCAACGCCGTATTCTTCGTTATCCATGATGAAGGTCAGGTATTGATCCACTGCATCAATAGAGCCGACAATAGAACCTGCAGTATCTATAGTATCTTTAGTATCAGTATCCGCTTGCATCGTATTCATTGCTATCTCCGTACGCTCATATTAGTGGGTAATTCTTACCGTCGTCTCAGGCTGCTTTAATCTGCATGGGCGCCGCACTTTGCCCAATAGTGACAATGCCACCAATATCCAGAATCAGAGACACGGTGCCATCACCTAGGATGGTAGCGCCTGAAATACCTTCCACTGACTGGTAGTTCGTCTCTAGGCTCTTAATCACCACCTGCTGCTGGGCTTGCAGTTCATCGACCACCAGGCCCACCTTGGTATTCTCGCTTTCCACCACCACAATCAACGATTTCTCGAGATTGCGACTGTCGGGCTCGATGCCAAAGGCGTCATACAGCGGAATGATTGGAATGTACTCTTCGCGCAGACGCAACAGATCACAGGCACCGGCCACTGTGCTGACCTGATTCATCCCAACTGACAATGATTCAACAATGGATACCAGCGGGAAGATATACACCTGATTACCGACCCGGACCAATTGTCCATCGAGAATGGCCAGCGTCAGCGGCAGACTGATACTAAAGGTTGAACCAACACCTTCCTCACTCTTAACCGAGACATGACCACCGAGTTCCTGAACATTTCGTCGCACCACGTCCATACCAACACCACGACCAGATACATCGCTGACCACTTCAGCCGTGGAGAATCCGGGTTGAAAAATCAAATCGTTGATCTGTTCATCCGACAGGACCACATCCGGACCGATAATGCCGTTCTTGCGCGCCTTAGCGAGAATTCTCTCTTTTGGCAGCCCAGCACCATCATCATTGATTTGGATAATAATGTTGCCGCCTTGATGAAACGCATTGAGACTAACAACACCCGTCTCGGGCTTGCCGGCCTTAACGCGCTCCGCCGGGGTTTCAATACCATGATCGAGGGAGTTACGCAGTAAATGCACTAAGGGGTCGCCAATTTTCTCCATAACAGTCTTATCAAGCTCGGTCTGCTCGCCCTTCACGACCAAGTCTATCTTCTTATTCAGCTGTCGACTCAGGTCACGCACCATGCGCGGGAACCGATTGAAGGTGAAGCTAATAGGCAACATCCGTACCTGCATAACACTCTCGTGCAGCACTTGAACATTACGCTCTAAATCTTGCAGGCCTTCCTGCAATTTACTGACTTTATCGAAGGTAAAATCAGCACCAATCTGGCCAAGCATAGACTGGGTTATAACGAGTTCACCGACCATGTTGATGAGTGTATCGATCTTATCAATATCGACTCGGATAGAGCCCGGCTCTGCTTTCTTTTGGGTCTGGGGCACTGCCAAACCAGTTTGGGCAGCACTTGCGTCGTCAGAAACAGGCGCATCTTCTTCAAGCGCTTGGGCTTCTGTTGCCTCCACTTGCTCTGCGGCAACAGGTAACGACTCATCCATAATAGGTTCGATGGCTATTTCACACTCATCGACAACCCATTCGAACACCTCATCGATATCGGCTCGCGTGACGTTATCCGCCATCAAGGTCAACTGCCATGACAGATAGCAGCTCTCTAGCGTCAGCGCGTTAAACGCGGGTAGCCGACTAAAATCGGTGGTAATCGTCAACTCACCCATTTCACTGAGTTGAGTGAACATACGGATAGGCTCGTTGCCCGAGCGCAGTATATCTTCACCTCCGACCATGTTGATCTGCCAACCAATAGCAACAGGCTCTACCTCGCCTGTTTCACTGGCGACAGCGTCCGTCGAGACACCAAGAATCGCTTCGAACTTCTGCCGTAACCCATCTGCGCGCGCGCCGTCCACCGGCACCTCAGCCTGCAAACCCTCCAATAATTCACGCAGGCAATCCACGGACTGTAAGAAGAGATCAACCATGTCCGGGTTCATACCACGTATCTCAGACCTGACTTCATCGAGCAACGTTTCAAGTACGTGGGTAAACTCCGCCACAGAGGCAAAGCCAAATGTCGCACTACCACCCTTGATAGAGTGTGCCGCCCGGAAAATGGAGTTGATCATCTCATTATCCACATTGGATGGGTCAAGAGACAGCAGACCAGACTCCATAACGTCTAGTCCCTCAAAACTCTCTTCAAAAAACACTTGGAAAAACTGTGATAGTTCAATCGTCATGTTACTTCTCGCTCCATTAGCCCAGCGTTCTTAGCCCTGCATCATCCTTGCATTAGCCCAGTACTTTCTTGATCGTGTTTAACAGTTGGTCTGGCTTAAAGGGTTTTACAATCCAACCCGTAGCCCCTGCACTTTTACCTTCTGTTTTCTTGTCAAGGCCCGACTCTGTCGTCAGCATCAAAATAGGTGTGTATTTGTAATCAGGTAACGTGCGCAATTCCCGCGTCATGGCGATACCATCCATATTCGGCATATTGACATCCGACAGCACCAGGTCACATTTGTGTTGTCGTGCTTGACTTACTCCCTCGACCCCATCGCTGGCTTCCACCACATCAAAGCCGGCGCTTTTCAGCGTGAAAGTAATCATTTGCCGCATTGAAGCGGAATCATCTACAGCCAGTATCTTGGTCATTAAACCGCTCCTATTACAAATTCGTCTAACCCAACATGCTCACTAAGCTGCAATGATTCACATACCTGGATGATGATTGAGGAAGGCTCTTCCCATGACACATCGAGATGTGTCGCCTTCGCTTCCTTAAAAAATGCCAGCAGCATCTGCACACCCGTCGTATCCAGCCGGGTGACAGCCGCTGCCTGCAGCACCACGGCCTTACCCTGGGACATCGCATCTTCGAGTTGCTGATGTATAGCTTCAGCAGCACTGATATCAAACCTATCTGGCAGGGCTATTTGGATTTCTTCTGACATAACCACCTCTGGTGCTAATACCCGGACATTCTCTGCCGGGTCCTTATAATCAAGTTTGTGGACTTCATAACCTGCTATTGACAGGCGCTGCATGTGTAAGCGTAGCTGGCAAATTGAATATCGCGAGTAACGCGACCCAGTACATCACTAAAATTGTTGACGGTCACGACGACTCAACTCATCTATCTCAACTTGTTCCATCTTGTCGCGTCGCGCTTCATCTTCTGCATCACGCTTGGCAGACAATGTTTCGATAGACTTGCGCTTGACCCTTGATGCCAGCCAATGAGATTCCTCATTACCCAGACGACTGAAGGTCCGCGCCACCTCAGCTTCCTGGCTGTCAATGGCAACACTAAGTTGGGAGAGAAAATTACGTGTAGATTGAAACTGCTGGGGGCGATAGCTAACCGTTTCTGCTTCCTGGTGGTATTCCGCGCGGAAGGCGCGGAGCTCATCGAGTTTTGACTGATTGAATTCCCAGACTTCCTTCGCCTGGATATACACCTGGGCAGCGTCTGTCTCTTTCACCTCAGCAATCTTCAAGATGCCTTGAAATCTGTTTTCCATACTGCGACTACCTAAATGTTGTCAAACACCTAACAGGGTGACTAGAAGAGTTTTTCTAGTTTCTTAACACACCCATTTAATAGTAGCTTCTCATTCATACCTTGCTTGAGAAATTCACGCATTTGAGGAAATTTTTCTACCGCGTAATCCAATTCCTTGTCTTTACCCGCTGTATAGGCCCCCACGGTAATCAGATCAGCGTTGCGGCTATAGGTCGCATACACTTGCCGGAAGCGCTGCGCCGTCCGGTAATGCTCGGTTTTGACGATATTTGGCATGGTTCGACTGACCGACGCCTCGATATCCACCGCGGGATACTGACCCCCTTCAGCCAGCCGCCTTGACAGCACCACATGACCGTCAAGGATGGCACGGGCCGAGTCTGCAACGGGGTCTTGCTGGTCGTCACCTTCCGTCAACACCGTATAGAACGCTGTCACAGAGCCGCCGGCCTCACGGCCGTTACCTGCTCGCTCGACCAAATCTGGGATTTTTGCAAATACCGAGGGCGGATAACCCTTGGTTGACGGCGGCTCACCCACTGCTAGGGCGATCTGGCGTTGGGCCTGAGCAAAACGGGTCAGTGAATCCATGAGTAACAGCACATGCTTGTTCTGATCGCGGAAGTACTCGGCCATACGTGTCGTTAGCGTCGCTGCGCGAATTTTCATGGTCGGCGAGTCATCTGCCGGGGAGGCGATCACCACAGACCTGGCCAACCCCTTGGCATCTAGAATATTTTCAATAAATTCTTTGACCTCTCGACCCCGCTCACCCACCAGCCCAACAATGATCACGTCCGCCTCGGTAAACCGCGTCATCATACCTAGCAACACACTCTTGCCGACGCCACTACCGGCGAATAGCCCGAGGCGCTGACCGCGACCCACGGTCATCAAGGAGTTGATCGAGACAATACCCACATCCAGAATGTCTTTGATAGGTTGGCGGTGCAAGGGGTTGATGACTTCTGGTTGCAGCGACACATGCGCATCGGCATGAATCTCGCCCTTACCATCCAAAGGTAGACCATTGGCATCGATCACCCGGCCCAAATAAGCATTGCCCACACCAATCAGCTTGTCGGGTAACGGAATCACCTCGGCGCCGGCTCGCAGGCGCCCCATGGGCCCGATTGGCATCATAAAGATGCGCTCGCCTTCAAAGCCGACGACCTCTGCCTCGGTGAACTGGCCATCGGTATTGATCCGACAAATACCACCGAGATTAGTCTTGCATCCGGCGGCCTCCAGCATCATACCAGTCACCCGCACTAGGCGACCGCGAGCCAGTGGTGCAGGATCGTAATCGGCCAGATTTGACTGAAAACCCTTGAGCTTATCAAGCATCAAACAGGGTCTCGCTGGCGCGTTGCAAATCAGACTCGGAAATCTCGTCGATCACGGCATCTGCACCAGGCTCTTCCTTGAAGGCCTGACTCAGGCAACGCCGCAAATTACGCGACAGGCTGTTATCAATATTGGTCTGGGCCGAATGAATGCGACAACTGCCCACTGCCAATTTAGCATCCTCAAGCAACTCAACGGGCTGGTCTTCCAGCGCTAGCCGATCACGGACAAACTCAACAACCTGGGGGTGCACACTGATCTGCAGCCGGCTCGAGCCATGCGGCATGGCTTGCAGACCCGCAGACACAATGCCGCGCACCTGTTCTGGGTGTTGCTTGAGCTCACCGAGAATAACCGCCTCGCTAATCTGAGTAACCAGGGGCACCAGCATGTGTTCCATCTGCTTTCGCAACTCAGCCAGGGGCGCATCAAAACCCGCCACCAGGGCCTTGATGACGTCTCGCTGACTGACAATCTCTTTCTCAAACGCGGCACGCGCTGCCGCCTCACCGGCGACTTTGCCAGCTTCTTGTCCGGCGTCAAGGCCTGCTTGCTGGCCCTCACTGAAGCCGTCTTTTTTACCCTGCTCAACACCCGCTAGATAGCCCAGGCTAGCTGCCGCTGCAGGCTCATGATCTACACTCGGTGGCGCCTCAGGCTCAACCGGCGGTGTAACGGGTACGGTATTCGCATCCGCTGTCAATGAGTTGCTCGGGGGTTGATCATCATCTTCTTGCGTTACGGGGTCTGCGCCCAACGCCTTAGCTGGGCGAGGCTGTTTTGCACGCGCGATAGCCTCGGCAGAGATAACCTGTTGCCTCCTATTGCGAGGCGATACAGCAACGTCACCTGCGCCGGGTGTGGCGGCAGGGCCAAACGCCGCAGCAGGTATACGTTTGCGCGCGCCTCCCGATGCTAGCTTGAATACCTTGTCAGAGGTGACTGTCGGTAGCTGCCAGGCCTTCGCGTCGCCTGCCTGGGCAGCGGGAATGCGGCCGCTGCGTATCGTTCCTTCGTACTTGGCCATATTTCCCTCCATCGACCCAACCATACGGATCTGTGATTAAACCATCGCCTCGCCAGAACCACCCAGTGTGATATCGCCGGCTTCAGCCATCTTTCTCGCCGCATTAAGAATCTCTCGCTGGGCGGCTTCTACATCACTGAGGCGCACAGGCCCCTTGGATTCTAGATCGTCTCGCAGCAATTCCGCTGCACGCTTGGACATATTGGCGAAAATTTTCTCCTGCATCAAAACATCTGCCCCCTTCAAGGCGACTATTAGCACCTCAGAGGTGACTTCACGCAATAGCGCTTGTATACCCCGGTCGTCGACATCGATCAGATTATCAAAGACAAACATCAGGTCCTGAATTTCATTTGCCAAATCTTCGTCGGCCTCGGAGATTCCACCCATAATCTCGCTTTCGATACTCGAATCAATATTGTTCATAATCTCGGCTGCGACCTTCAGCCCACCCATCGCCGATGACTGGGCCGACGATGAGCCAGAAAACTGAGCCTCAAGGATATCATTGAGTTCCTGCAACGCCGCTGGCTGCACCGTATCTAGGGCGGCAACCCGCATGACTAAATCTTGCCGAACCCTTGGATCAGGGAAATGAGCCAGCACTTGGGCTGACTGGTCAGGATCAAGGTAGGCAATCACAATCGCCTGAATCTGCGGATGCTCGTAACGAATAATGTCAGACACGGAACGCGGATCCATCCACTTGAGCGTATCAAGGCCGGTAGTATTGCCGCCGAACATGATCCGATCGATCAGACCACCGGCCTTGTCGACACCCAGCGCCTTGACCAACGTGTCTTTAATGTAGCTCTCAGAACCGATACCTAGGCCCGTCTGATTTTCTACTTCCTCGATCATCGACGACATGACCTGTTGCACTTGGTCATTACGCACATTCTTCAGCGCTGCCATTGCCGAGCCCACTCGCTGCACTTCTTTGGGGCCCATATGCTGCAGAACCTTGGCCGCACCGTCTTCCCCGAGCGTCATCAGCAAAATCGCCGCCATCTCCACTTTCGAGAGCGGCGGTGAGGCTTTCGAAGCAGCATCATTAGCCATTATACATCCACGCGCTTGTAGTCACTAAGGTGGCCATTGTAGAGCTCATCAAGCTTCACTGGAAACCCATTCTTTAACCACTTGGGCAACCCGGGCGGGATTCTCATCAACCAGACCTTTGATCGCATCAAGTTGTCGCGAGTAGGCATCGCCTGGTCCTGGCAACGCCAAGTCTTTGCCGCCACGTAACGTCACAGTTTCCTCCATGCCACGCTCTTCCTGCTCCAACTCTTCTTCTGCCAGACGGTCTAGTTCCTGCTCAGCGAGCATATCACGCATGCGTTCGTGATTGCTGGGGCCCGCTAACATATTCAACACAGGCCGCAGGACAAAGAAGGCGAGGAAGATCACCAGCAGCACCACTACCCCCTGGCGAACCAGACTGAGAAACCAGTCCTCGGTCCAGAACTCTACTTCAACGACCTGTATTTCGTCCAACGGCATAAAGGTCGCATTGATGACGCTAACGCGATCTCCCCGTGCACTATTGAAACCGACAGCATCCCTCACCAGCTGATTAAGACGATCAACGGCTTCCGGTGTCCAGGCAGTCATGACCACCGCACCGGTTTCCGCATCTACTGAGCGCATATCGTCCAACACGACGGCAACCGTCAAGCGCATCAGCTTGCCTACCTGATGCTTAGTATGACTGATTGTTCTATCCAACTCATAGTTGCGTGTCGCCTGCTTTCGCTGATTCTTCAAGGGGGCGTCCGGGTCATCATTAGCATCAGCTACTTCAGGTACCGTGGCACCTCCTGGTGGCTTGTTAGAAAGCGCACCAGGTACGCCACCCTGACTTGAGGCTGACTGTATTTCCACTAGAGTCTCCTCACTACGAACCGAAGGGAGATCAGGATTAAACATCTCCTCGGTCTCCTCGACCCAGGTGAAATCCACATCAGCAGATACCTGCGCGTTAAACCGCGTTTCGCCCAATACAGGTGCTAGCATACTGCTGACTTTGGACTTCAAGTCCCGTTCCATCTTCTGCGCTAGCTGCAATTGTTTCTCGGTTTCACCGAGGCCCGAATCGTCCTCTATCTCGGATAACAAATTACCATGTTGGTCGACGATCGAGACATTATCCTTCTCCATCTCAGGCACGCTGTTTGCCACCAGGCGCATCACGGCCTTAACCTGATTCGATTCGAGGTGATAGCCGGCACCCATCTCAACAAACACCGACGCAGATGACTGACGCCTGTCGCGAACGAATACAGATTGTTTGGGGATCGCTAGCAGCACCCTTGCACTGCGAACATTCTTTAGGCTTGAGATGGTCCGCGCCAACTCGCCTTCGATCGCACGCTGATAGCGCGCCGTCTCCATAAACTGACTGGTACCCAGCTTAGCTTCCTGATCGAGCAACAGATAACCCTCGGCTCGAGAATCCAAGACTTCAGCTGCAGCCACTTTCATTCTAGCAGTATGCAGGTCTGAGGATGGCACAAGCACCATGCCAGATTCTGGCTCGACGGTAAAATTCACACCAGCCTGTTCTAGCACCTTAATAATAGCGTTAGATTCCGAAACCTCCAGATTACTATACAGCGGCTTATACTCGGGATCTTTGCCCCACATGACCAACATCACACCCAAGGATATCGCTGCCGCCAGACCCACCATCAAACCCAGCTGACGAACCCAGGCCATATCTAACAGACCCTGGGAAAAATTGTCGCCGCCACGGGCACCTGGCCGCCGCGCTGCGGCTACGCTTCGCCCTGCACCTGCATTGTTAGCAATCTCGCCAGAATCAGCAACAACGGGTAAATCTGCCATACAACAATCCTTCTACAGCCTTTAGATCGGCATATTCATAATAGTTTCGTAGGCGTTGACCAGCTTGTTCCTGACCTCAGAGACCGCCTGAAATGCCACCGACGCTTTTTGTGATGCGATCATGGTCTGACTCAACGTGACATTCGGGGCACCCATTTCTAGTGCGTGCGACAACTTACCCGACTCCATCTGCAGCTCATTCACCGAGCCGAGGGCGTTGACCATCATCTCACTGAAGTTTGCCGGCTTATCTGCCGCACCAACCCGAGCGGGGTCGGCTTGATCCAGATTGATATGCGCGACCTGGTTCTGACTCTGCAGCTTCATGGTGCGCATCTGTGATAAAACACTTTGTATGTCGACTCGATCACTCATGATTCACACATCAACTCAAGGTTAGTTCTACATTTAGATCAATACCGCTGTCGCGCATACGCGCCAGCTTGTAGCGCAGGGTGCGCGCACTGATACCTAACTTGTCGGCCGTTCGCGTGCGACTGCCGTGCTCTTTCTTCAGCACATCGATGATCAACTGAAACTCCTTAAACTTCAGATTCTCCTCGAGACTTTCCTCATCACCTGTCACCTGCGACATGGACATCACTTCATCATTGTTGGATGTCATAACACTGGCACCCATGGGATCAAGAAACAGGTCTTCCTCGGTGACATAGCCACCTTGCTGAAGAATCAGTGCGCGCTGCACGACATTCTCAAGCTCTCGCACGTTACCGGGCCAGGCGTATTGTCGTAAGGCGTTAAGCGCCGAATCATCTAATTCGACCATGGCGCGATTCATGCGCCGCGAATAGATACCAAGCAAGTGCCTGGCCAACGGCAGAATATCGTCGCGACGCCGTCGCAAGGGTTCTATTTGCATAGGAAAAACACTGATACGGTAGAACAGATCCTCACGGAACTGGCCTTGTTTAACATACTCCACGAGATTGCGATTGCTGGTCGCGATGACGCGAACATCAACCTTGCGCACAGTCTTCCCACCCAGTCGCTCAACTTCTCGCTCTTGTAGAACGCGCAGCAGTTTGGCCTGCAAACCCAAGTCCATCTCGGATATTTCGTCAAGCAATAAGGTGCCGCCTTCAGCCTGCTCGAACTTTCCGGGCCTTGAGGTATATGCACCGGTATAGGCGCCCTTCTCATGCCCAAACAACGTGGCCTCCAACATATTCTCAGGAATGGCCGCACAGTTAATCGCCACAAATGCCTTGTTAGCACGAGGTGATTCGGCATGAATGTATTTGGCAACAATCTCTTTACCGACACCGCTTTCACCCAACAACAAGACAGTTGAGTCAGCCTGTGCTACTTTCTTTGCCAGCGCGAACAGCTTAAGCGAGACGTTGTCCACCATCACGGGCTCCATGGCTGAGCCATCACCCAGATGCTGGCGCACCGTCTCCACCAGTAACACTGGCTGAAACGGCTTCATCATAAAATCAACAGCGCCGAGTCTCATGGCCGCCACGGCCTTGGGGACATCAGCAAAGGCGGTAACGATAAGTACAGGCAGGTAGTGATTCGTCTCGCGGATCGTTTCCAGCAATTCAATACCGTCCATTCCACCCATATTGACGTCAGACACCACCATATCAATATCTCTACGGGTCAACGCCACCAGAGCGGCTTCGGCTGAGTCTACGGCTTCGACGCTAAAGCCTGCCATGATTAGGGTATCGGCCACGGCACTTCGTAGCTCGTCATCATCCTCAACAACCAGAATACATTTTTCAGACATGTTGGCTTCCTTTCTGCGTAGCTTTTTGTGTGGCTTTTTGAGTAGCGTTTCCACCAACGGGCGTGTCCGAGCTAACTGGCAACCTCAAGCGAATCTGAAGACCACCGATGGACGGAGACTCCAGCGACAAACCGCCACCGAGCGATTCAACCACCGCTTGCACCACCGCCAGACCCAGTCCCGTGCCTCGCGCCTTAGTACTGTAAAACGGCTCAAGAACTCGACTCTTCTGTTCTCGGGAAATACCTGGGCCATTGTCGGCAATCAATAGATTCAACTGACTATTCACCAACAACGCAGTGACATCGACACTGACCTGCCTATCAGGCTGGTGCTCGGTAGCCGCTTCACGCGCATTATTCACAAGGTTTGTGATCGCACTGATTAACGCCTGAGGATTGCATGACAACTCAAACCCAGCGGCCTGGTTGTTGTAGGTGATATGAACGCGCTTTAGCAGTGGCGAGCCATCCAACTCGCGTTGCAGGCGGGTAAATAGCTCACTGACAGATATCGAGTTACTGACGACACTATCACCCCGGGCAAAGATCAACAGGTCTGATACCTGTTGCTCGACATTGGTGATCTGGCGCAGCAACTTGCCAGAAAAATCGCCGAGCTGCATTGCCGTCAACGCACCGTCATTGATATGGCCTGCATAGAGCATGGCCGACGATAAGGGGGTTCTGATTTGATGCGCTAGATAGGCAACCATCTTACCCATGGTATTGAGCCGGTTATGTCGTGATAACTGATCTTGTAGCGCACGCGTCTCGGTCTGGTCTGTTAACAGAATGATCTGCCCCTTGCCCTGATCGAGGGAGCGGGTGGCGATGCTCAACCTGC